>Ga0208688_1000054_pt1 | contig 114877 bp, 109 predicted proteins | sample June2015DPH_6_15_FD_184696 | JGI IMG/M metagenome (GOLD analysis project Ga0208688, IMG submission 184696) | Peatland microbial communities from SPRUCE experiment site at the Marcell Experimental Forest, Minnesota, USA - June2015DPH_6_150... | ecosystem: Environmental > Terrestrial > Soil >... | reverse complement strand
CCAATTTATATATAGAGTTTCCGAGGCAGTTTCTCTATTTGAAGAGAGGGCCATGCAATTCCACTTGGAAACAGACGAGCTAAAGCTGCTGGCGAACGTCTTGTTAGAGCAAGACCCCCGGCAGTATAACGAATTGCTGAACAAGGTGATGGCCCGCGATTTGCGCTTCGACTCCGGTGAACTCGAACAAACAGCAGAACTCCTCGCTGGCAAGAAGCGCAGCCTTAAAAATGAAATCGCGCGGCAGTCGGACGGCACGCCGAAGGCGGAACTGCAGCGGCAACTGACGCTGCTGGAACGAGTACTGGAGAAGGTCAACGAGGCCTGTGTCATGTTCTGAAGGTTGCCAGACTGTACTTCGGTATCTCTTCCGCGTACCGAGTCGATGCATAGGCACTCCCCCGGTTTGTGAGTGGCACCGCCCCGGAGTCCCCGCGTCTTCATCCAGCTGTCGGACTCGGCTTGTCCTCTTGCGACGTTTCAATATCCTCCAGTTTCTGAATGCGATGCAGGAATACGTACGCGGCGAGCAGAGTAAGCATCAATAGCGACAGAATCATGACAAACAACGCGAAAGCAGTCAGATTTCGGATGGGGCGGGTAATCTCACGATCTTCCTGACTGGCCACGACGATCCAAGGAAGGTTGGGGTAGGCCTCCTTCAATCCGGTATCGGCAAACCCGATGAGATAGGACTCGCCCTTGGAAAGCCTGGCGAAAAGGTATCCGGTTTCGCGACCCCGCAGGTTCCCGAGCGAGTCGCGGATCGCGGTGTATTCCTCGGAGCGCATCTTCAAGGAGGGGGCTACGCCGGGTCCTTCAATCACGGTTCCATCGTCGCGCACCAGCAACAGTCGCCCGGTACGGCCGATCTGCTCCCGGTTCAGTTGAGCAAACAGGGGCGAGACATCGACCAGAGCAGTGACCGCGCCGATGAACCTGCCTGTGCTTTCCTGTAGGATGGGGTAGGCGATGCTGAGGTAGTACAGCCGATTCTGTTCGTCGTAGCGCAGATCGGCCACGTCGATTGCACCCTGTCCTTGGGAATACAACACCCCCCAGTACGCGCGATCCGTCTGATAGTAGTGCGATGGCTTATCCGTTCCTGCCACGGTGGCGCCGACGGTATCCGCAACGGTGACTTTCAGCAAACTCGGATTTAGATCCCGCGTGCGACGGAGTTGGCGGGCTAAATCGGAGGTGAGGACGTTTCTCGCCAAGGCATCGCTCTCCGAGCTGTTCCATTTCAGCTCGATGGCTCCGAGTTTGCTGCCAATGGCGTCCTCTGAAAGATGCTCGTATTGGTGGTTCGCGGAAATGACTGCCTGAACGAGACTCGGGTTATTGGCGATCACGCTCACGTCCTTCACGCTCCCTACGATGAATTCGGAGGTGAACTCAGCCGAGGTGCGTGTAATGGAACGGATGTTTTCGCCGGCCATCTGGCGAATTTGGCTGTCTCCCTGCAACGCTACATAGAAGCCGAACACAGTGAGCGGAACCAAAATCAAAATGAGACCGCTAAGCACTCTTTGGAGAGAAGCACGGAGTTCCAGAGAATCGAGGGGCATGGCATCCTCCTCTTTTGCGGCCGGACGGCCGTCGCGGAATGGATCACACCTGCTGTGCCTGAGACAGTGAAAGAAGCAGGTGAGTACTTCAACACTAGCCGGCTTAAACCATTCTGTCTGTGACTAGCCGCACAAGTCCGGAAGCTGAGCGTCGTAGTAGCATACTTGCGCCGCGTGAAACACTGGGCAGAGAAAGCTCCGAGTGCGTTGTACCGACGACCCCGTCAAAAGGAAATCCTCAGCCTTCAGCGCGGGTCATACCCCATGATATGTAGATGCGCGTAAAGCTGAACAGAAGCGACCGACGGGATTCACTCTAATCGCAAATGGTTCTCGGCGCATTGTCACCGACTCTTCATGAATAGCCTATCGGAAGAGTCGCCCGCCACTGGAGTAACTGCTCTTCAGAGCGGTTCAAGGGATGACGAGGAGCGATGAGAATGGGTTGCAATTCTTCGGCAGGGGCGGGATTTGTATCGCCCGGGCTCAGTTCGGGGATCCCTGCGCCGGAAATGCCTCCCGCTGAGATGTTAAGGAAACTGCAGGTTTCAAAGACATAGCACAGACATGCTACAAGCATTGAGTCCCAGGTTCTGAGTTATGAGTAAAGCAGCTACTCAAGACTCAGAGCTCACAACTTAAAACGGTTATCAGTAGTTCCTAACAGGAGAGTCATCAAGGTGCCGAAAGTCCTCGGGACCTTCGCCCGTCAGGTCAACTGCCTCTTCAAGGTTCCGCTTGATCCAGGGTGGCTCAGCCACGCCGCCAACTTACGAGACGAAAAGGCCCGAGCAAAACGAAAGTGCCCGATTTTCGACTTTCAAGACCCAAACCGCAAACAGGATCAACGCGGGGGCCAGTCCACCACAACCGACTCGCGGTCCATCACAATCCCGGAATCCAACGAATGGCATTGCTGCGAAATATCTTCTGGAGGACTGGCTGGGGCAGATTCAATCCATGCAGCTGCTTGCCTTCCACGTTAAGAGTCTCGCCGGTTGCCAGGAATTTCCAGTCTCGTGCGTACGTGGATTGCCAGTCTTTCAACACGTCCGGGAGGTTGGCGTCCGGGGCCAAGTCGAGGTCGGTGCCATAGAGGACGCGGTCCTGATACTTGATGAGAAATGTGCGCACTTTTTCCGGAGGCATCAGCATTAGATATTCCATTCTCGCGGCTGTGTCGATGGCAAAATTCGGATACTTGTCCAAGTGGCTGGCGATGTTGTCGAGATCTCGCTCCATGCTGCCCAGATGGACTCCAACCATGCGCAGTTTGGGATTGTTGGCGAGCACATGATCACGCGCTTCGAGAATCCTCTGCTTCGAGGGGAAGCCGGGCTGGTTGGCGACGTACCATTGCGGATTTTCCTGGTAATAGGACCAGGACGGATCGGACGCATCCGGTGGCCCCCAGGCCACATCGGGTTCGGCCTGGTGGGACATCAGCGTTTTGCCATGGTTCGCGATGTCTTTGTAGATCGGCTCGAACTTCGGATCATCGGCCATCATGTACTGGCCGGCGGCGTTCTTGATTTCCATTCCGATGTTCTTCCAGATCTTGACCGCCACGGCTCCCTGCGCGAAGTCGCGGTCGATCTGCTTGATGGCATCGGCAGCGAATGAAGCACTATCGACTTTGTACGGATCGAATGTCGTACACAGCGCAATGTGGCCATGGCTCGACCGAACCAGCGCCAGTGCGTCATCGATCTGCGGCTGCAAATGCTTGCGATAGGCGAGCGTGTCGTCCACCACAAGGATATTCAGCACTTTCAGGCTCAGCCGTTCGAGCATCTTCTGAAATGCGGGATCGGTCTTGAAGACATGAACGTGGACATCAATAGGATGAATAGCAGCGAACGCGCGGAGAGCCACTTCTTCGTCGGCGGGTTTTGCTGGAGCGGACGCGGAAGTTGGCGCTTGTGCCGTGGAAGACAGCGCGATGCAGAGACATAATATGAGTTGAGCGATGGTGATGAAGCCGACGACTCGGAGGTGACTCTCGCTTCGTGGCATTTCACCTCCGACGCTCAGAACGAGAACTTCACTGCGAATTGAATGATTCTGGGCTGCGCCGTTCCGTAGGTGTTGGAGGACGACGACCCGGCCAATCCGGTAATCTCTCCGTAGGTGGCGCCGATATCGGCAAGGTTACCGTCCGGCCTGCCGAAATTGACATTGTTGAATGCATTGAAGAATTCGGCTCGGAATTCCATCGAGAGTCTTTCGGTAATCTTGGCATTCTTAACTGCCGCCAAATCGGCATCGAAAAATCTTGGTCCGCGAAGAATATTCTTTCCCGTATCGCCGAAGGTCTGTAACGCGTTCGGCACAAATGCACTGGTGTTAAACCATTCCTGCACTTCGGCAGCATGGGAACGGCCACTGCCCAGCACAGCTTGCTGAACGCTAGCCACGGCCAGATCGGCCCGATCGCCTAACATGCCGCTCAAAGAATTGTCGGCCCCACTAAAGATCGTAAACGGAAATCCAGTCTGCCAGCTTACCGTTCCGGAAAGCTCCCAACCATTCACAATTTTGTCGACTGCCTTGGGCAGGCTGATGCGCGGAACCATATACTCACCGTTGATTTTGAAGGTCTTCGAGAGATCGTCATCGGACGGGCCATAATCGAAATCGCGGCCGCAACTGCAGCTATTGGTCAAATAAGGTGACCCGCCTATTGGAGCGAAGTCATCCAGTTCCTTGGCCCATGTAAAGTTGGTCAGAAAAGAAAAGCCGTGCGTCATGCGCTTCGTGAGCGTGATCTGAGCAGCATTGTAGTTGCTGTCGACTCCGGAATTGATAGAAGCGATCGATCCATAAGCAGGATAAACGGGGACTTCCTGCTGCGTAACCGGATCCCAATGAGAGGGATTCAATTGGAGTAGGCCGCTTTCCTGGTCTCCCGTGCCGCTGAGATGGTGTCCACTATTGCCTACGTAGGCAACGCGCAACATCCAGTCCTGTTTGAATCCGTGTTCCGCCGTCAGGTTCCACGACAGCACCATGGGTAAGCGGAAATGGCGGTCGAATATCTGACTGAAAGAAATACCCGAAGTAGGGAAAATTGCATCGCTCGGGCTTGGATTAGTTGGACCAAACTGCCCCGGAAACAGATTCGTGGTTCCGGAACTTCCGTACGGATCTGCCAGGGTCACCAACGGGGATCCTGGACTGGAACCTACGTTAATAATAGGAGCAAACGGGGGAACCCCCACCACATCCTCGAACGCAACCGTGTTTGGAGCCTCGTAGTAATAACCCGCTCCGCCGCGAATACTGGTATTGCCATCTTCTGTAATCCGATAGGCAAAACCCAAGCGCGGTCCAAAGTTTCTTGGATTGTTATAAATGGAAGAGGCCGGACATCCAGGATCGTGGTTCTTTCCGCCGAACAGCATACCCACCGGGGCCGTGGGGAAACGCTGAGACTGTGCTCCCGGAACGAAGCAAGCTACCCGCCCTTCGCTGTCTGTATAGGGGAAGAAAGGATCCCACCGGAGTCCTGCGGTTAACAGCATACGGGGGGTGGCTTTCCAACTGTCCTGCGCAAAGAGGCTCTCTCTGTATCCCGTAACATTCAGGTAAAGTCCTCCGCCCTGCGTAAACGACGACACAGCTCCCAGTTCAAAGTCCGCCAGAGGATTGCCGGTCAGATTCTCGAAGTCGAAAACTCCGCTTTCCTGGTACTGATTTCCCATGGGCAGGCGAACCCGGAGAATTTCTCCGCCGAATTGGACCTCATGCTTACCCTTTATCCAGGTGGCAATCTCGCGCAGCGATTGATCTCCGCGATTCCACACCCCATACGGCGTACCCGGTAGAATGAAGGCCCCGCCCCCGCTTACTGTCACATTCAAAACCGCGGCATCGCCCCCTCCACGGTTTTGCGGCACTGCCATGTTCACGCCTGCATCTGCCATGCTGAACGGAGCCGAGGACAGGGTGGTGCCATTTTCGCTGTTATATCCAAAATAGCTGCTCAGTAAGAAGGTGGGCGTAATGGTATAGATGTCGACTACGCTCACGTTCTTGAGAACGAGATGTTCGGCATCGCCTCGGAGTTCCAGAAGGTTCGTGGAAGGCGGAATAAACACCGGGTCCGTATAACCCATCTGGAAGTAATGACCGCTCAGATGATGCTTCCCGATGTTGAAGTCCACCTTGGCTAAGTATTCATCGGTGTTCTGAGCGTCCGGCCCACCGTTAAAGGTAAGCTGATCGTTGGGTCCATTGGGAAGCGGGATATGGTCCAGAATGTACGTGGCGACGGGGCTGACGGGGATTTGATTATTGGTGTAGTTCGACCCCGAAGTCGGATTTATCAACTGCGTACCCGGAAGCACGTCGGAGAAGTCCCCGGTACGTTCGGTCGCATTCGGAACGGTGGCAATCTGGCCGTTGTTCGCGGTGCGGAACCGCGTTCCCTGGTAGCTCCCGAAATAAAATAGGCGGTTCTTGACAATGGGACCGCCGACACTTCCCCCGAATTGATTCTGCTTAAGCGGATTGACATGTCCTTGGGAAAAATAATCGCTGGCATCCAGCGCGGAGTTCTGCAGAAATTCAAATACATCTCCGTGAATCTGGTCCGTTCCCGATTTCGTGACCACGTTGACCACGCCACCGATCGCGTTCCCGAAGCTGGCGCTCATATTCCCGGTAATCAGATTGAACTCTTGAATCGCGTCAGGATTGGGGAAAGGCACGTTCGCGTTGATGTAGGTGTCGTTGGCATCGACGCCGTCTAACAGGTAATTGACTCCGTTCGCGCCGCCTCCGTTCACCTTGGCATACTGCTCGCTGGGGAATACTCCTCCCTCGCAGTTGGCTGCGCAATAATTGGCGGTCACGTTGGTAGTCCCCGGCGCCAGAAACACCAACTGCTGTACGTCGCGTCCGTTCAACGGCAGTTGGCTGATTTCCCTTTGATCAATCAGCTGCCCCACGGTGGCCGAGTCAGTGGTAACCAGCGAAGAATTTGCATTCACCACCACCTGTTGTTCAACCCTGCCCACTCGCAGTTGAACATCTTGCGCGGCCGCCTGGCCCAGGGACAGCACAATACCCTTTTGCACATAAGAGGTATAGCCGGCCATTGAAACCGTGATCTGATAGGTGCCGACCGGCAGGCTGGGAAAGAGATACTGTCCGGCAGATGTGCTGTTTGTGCTCTGCGTATATCCCGTCCCAACCTCTTGAACGGTAATAGTCGCTCCCGCCACCACTGCGCCCGATGGATCACTGACGATCCCGCTGAGTCGCGCAGTCGTGTATTGGGCCCACACAGGCATCGTCGATCCGAAAACCAGAATGAGTCCGAGGGAGAAGCAAATGAACCGACGCGCTGGCAATAGGTTCCGAAATTTTCTCTTCATCGTTCACCGTCCCTGAGAGCCAAATATGCTTGCGTTACCTACTGGACTATCGTTTGCCGGGCTTTCGTTTCACTCGACGAGCCATCGTTTAAACCATCTCCACTCTCCACGACCAAAACAAGAAACGTTACACTCGCTCGCTGAAAGATCCGTTCAGCGCTTCACAAAACAAGAACCTGCGAAAGCGATACATGAGGCCTGCAAGGTTGCGATTGCGCGAATTTACTCATAGTGTGCTCGTTTGTCAATTGTTTTGTTCGTTTATGATCGATTCATACTCCCCCCGAGGCGCACGGCGCGAATCAGGCGTAAATCCTCACATTTTGAACGACTCGGCTTATGACGCCGTCGGGGCTGGGCCGGTCCGGCCTCAAGTTACAGCGCAAGGAGAAAAACAGCCCCAACAACTGACCAAACAAGACATCCACTGGCGGACGACAATCATCCGGGACCGCTGTGCGAATGTCCGGCGAAAGATGGCGCTCTGCGAAACCATCCAACGGCGGCCCGGAGTGCCCACCCACTGCGATCTGAGTTTTCACGAGTCGCTTCCGCTTGAGTTCCTGCAACAGATCTCTTTCATAGCGGGCAACCTTTTCATCGCTCGAAAGAAAAGCAACCAGCAGCGTAGTTTTGTCGAGAGCTGCCATAGGACCGTGGCGCAGTCCCATGGCGGATTCCGCCATGGTCAGGATTCTGCCCGCAGTCAGTTCTAGTACCTTCAACCCAGATTCAACGGCTACGCCCTCAAGCGCGCCCGATCCGATAAAACAGACCCTCTCAAAAGGTTCTGCAGCAAGGGCCGCCGCGGCGTCAGCGGCGTGTGGAAGGAAAGTCTTTCCCGCTTCTACAAGCTGGCTGAGTATAGCTTCGTATTGTGTGAAATTATGAACATGCGCCATGCACTGGCCGAATACGACCATATTAGAGAAAGAACTGGTCATGGCCAGAGCCCGGTCGTTAACCGCATCGTCTAGGGCAACGGCGAACGCTTGTCGTTTGCCAGCCGTGCAACGAATCATCCGCCCTTCTGCGTTACACGACACGACAATGTGATGAATATCCGGATGACTCACCAGAGCTTTTTCCAGGACAGACACACCCTCCGGGCTATCGCCGGATCGGGAGAATGAAATCCAGACGTACCTCTGACCTGGAATCAGCCACTCTTCCCCGTGGGTCAGGAGACTGGTGCTGGGAATGGCAATGACTTCACACTTCCAGAGCCGACGAAGCAAATGCACCAGACTTCTGCCCACGTAGTCAGAAGTGCCAGCACCGACGAGAAAAACAACTGGTTTCGGACACACGGGATCGCCGAACCCGGCGTCCCCAAGGAACTCCGCAAGCCTCGTGCGGTGTTCTTGAAAGATAGAGAATGTTGACTCCCAGGTGGCAGGTTGCTGGGCAATCTCCGCAGGAGTGTATAACAGACCGCGTTCGATCTTCTCTTCTCTCGAAAGATCAAGCAGTTTAGCAAGAGCATCCACGCCACAGACTCCTCGGCCAAAGATCAGTTTCGGCGTGCTTTCGAATTATTACGTATTTAAACATTTACTTGCGATTCGTACGGAAGTCAAGCGGAAAAAACGCGAGACTGACTTGTTTTTGTCTGGATATGCCTTCTAGGTATGCCTTCCCTGGTTTGGGCCGGTCGTCAGGCCCGAGCTCTTTTACATGGACAAACGAAGCTAATGACGTTAGAAAGGAATACTCGCCAGTTGTAGTTGACTCGCACTCTTCACCCGCCATCATCAAAATCTGATGATTATCACCAACGCAGTGAATATCGCTGCGGAACGAGCCGGCTCGTCTCTGGAGGTAATTCTGACAGGAGGGACTCTGCGGAAGAATTCTTTTTCGCTGGTTGGGCCAATTGCGGAAGAAACATTGCGCCGCTGAATGCCGACATTCTTTTCTTGGGCGTCGATGGCTTCGACATCCACGTGGGCCGATCCCGCCGAATCTTCTGGAAGCAAAAGTAAATCGCGCCATGCTGCATGTTGCGCGAATCGTGGTGGCCGTTTGCCCGTTCCAGCAAATTCGGCCGTCCGAGTCTCTCTCTAATCGCGCCTCCGTCGGCGGTTCAGCGGGTTGCTGGTAGCCACCAACATTTCCCAGCCCTTTTCAGGGATATCCTTCGGTCGGTCCCGTCTGTCTCCCGCATCGTGTCCTGTCAGGTTCCCCTTGAATCGATCATCCCTCTATTGAACGCTCAGGGAAGGATTGCCCTTATTCCCGTGATCTCACAAAAATCGACTAACGCCGGATATAGCTCTTCGCCGTAGCCGAGGCATGCATATTCATTGGTCCAATGCTGGAGCAAAACGTCGATGTCACAATGCGCGGTCACAAAACCGTGCGGCCAGAATGGGATGCCACATTCGTTGAGCCGTTTTTCTATCTGATTCGGTGCCGGCTCGAAAATGCTGGCTCGAGTAATGACCATTTGAAACGCACCGTTCACTCTGCCGAGCCGGGCCAGTACTCCTTCCCCCACTTTGCAGGTGAGCTTTACAGACAGGCCGCCGGCTTCGCCTTCCGTAGGGATACCGTGTTCAGAGAAGCCAGCCGGACCCAGCTTGCTGGCCAGTGAGGGTGGACAAGCGCCATCCCCGATGATCTTGATTTCTCTTGTTTTTTTGTCAATGTGCTGCAAATCACCGTAATACACTCTCTCCCTGCTCAATTTGGTGAGCAGGAGAACGGTCAAAGCGGTATTGAAATCGCCCAGGGTAGAAGTACCAACTCCATCCTCAAGCATCATGCTCTGAGCGAAGCAAGTGGCAGAGTAATCGCCGGCTAGACCAGGAAAAGATTGAATCGTGTAGAAATCAAACTTTTCTCTCGCTACAACTTTTCTCAGAGCGAGATATAGACGCATCGAGCGCTCGGTCACCGCGTTTCGCTCGGGTTCCTTGCCAAACAACTGCTTCAACCTCGGCTGCAGCTGATCCAGTTCGCTTGATGAGATTCCTTCAGCAGTTTGCTTCAACTCCGTCGTGTCCCGGGAATCGATATCGATGCCAAACATTCTCATCCATTGAGAAGGATCGGCGGTGCCGCAGGTTTGCCCCATCCCGCGACCGCCAAAAGTACCAATGGTAGACATGTTTAAGAAGTTCTTCAGATATGAAGCCTGAGCATAGCTGACGATCTTGCTTACGGTATCTGGTTCCTCCAAGCTTCCGTATAGAAATTTGTGCGGGACACCGATTTCGAGCAAACCTCCGTGCAGCACCAATCCGCCAACCGGCCGCCAACCTTGAGAGCCGGGATGCGTCCACAGAAGCAAGCCTTTTCCACTTGCGCAATAATCGCGAATCGCGCCGACCATGTGCGCCGCCCAAACCCAGGTCCCAGAAAATAGGACAACCGCATCGATGGCATCGTCGGATTTCATTTTCTTGAATGCGGCCCGAGCTTCTTCTTTGCTGGCGACAACAACGCCATACTCAATAACTTTCAGACCCGCGGCAACCAGTGCACTCTTGGCGCGCTGAACCAATGCGTCATCGATGAATGGGGTGCCCATTGGGTCTTTCAGACCATCTTTGTGAACTCCAAAAACTACGAATCCGATTGTGGCTTGGATCACTGCTCCTCCTGTCGGCCTATTGCACTCTCGGTGGTTGCGCCCGCCGTGAGCGCTGAACGCAAATGGCGATATTGTTTGGCTTGTTGTGCATAGGCTGCCGCAAGCGCTGGGTCGGGCGATACCGTCGACACATCGTGGACTACAAGCTCCACTGCTTCTCGCAAGCTTCCGTATTCCCCGCATGCGACTCCGGCGAGTATGGCTCCGCCCAGACACACTGCCTCCGGACACTTCATTACATGCAGCTCCCGGCCCGATAAAGCGGCTCGCAGCTGGAGACCTAAAGCTGATCGCGCGCCTCCGCCGGTGACGTAAACGTCCCGAAACTCTCCCACCGCATTTGTCAGAATGTCGGTCATCTGTGACAGCTCACAAGCGAGCCCTTCGAGGATGCCCTTGTAAATTTGGCTGCGGGTTGTGTCCGGGCCCAGGCCAGAGATTATTCCACGTGTACGCGGATTGAAATCGGGATTGCAGGTGCCGATCAGATTCGGAGTAATGCAGAGACCCGTCGGGCCCGCTGGTGCTTCTCGTTCGAGTGACGCATAGTGAATAGACTCCGAGTCCGATGGATCCCCGTTTTGAGCGAGCGAGCCTTCACCATACGCTGCTGCGTACAAAAGATCGTGGAACCACTTAACCATGATTCCTGATGGGAAGTATGCCAGCGTAACGAACTTGTCTGGAACCACGTGACAATAAGAGTTGAGAGAAGCCGCAAGCGCCTCATCCGTTAAGCAGGGCTGATCGGAAGCTGCCAGCAGACATTCGTAAGTGCCCATTGAGTCTGCCACGCGGCCCGAACCAATAGCGCCAACTCCCAATGCACTGCAAGGTTGATCGTGCCCTCCCATCACAACAATTGTTCCGGGTGAAAGGCCGAGTTGACTGGCAACGTGTGCATCTATTTTTCCAGCAATCGTTCCAGCAGGTACAGGAATGGGCAGGCATTCGGCACTTATTTCTGTGGCGGCAAGAATTTCTTCGGACCAGCGGCGCTGCCGTATATCAAATGCCAGATAACGGGAGGCCAGAGAATAATCGATATAAGCGGGTAGCCCTAATCGCGAAAGAACATAACCAATCACACTGAGGAAACGAACCGAGGGAGCAACAACGTCCGGTCGGTGCTTACGCAGCCAGAGAAATTTCGGAACCGGATACATGGGATGAGCGACCAGGCCGGTAATTTCGAAAAGTCGCTTTCTTTCGAATGTTCTTTCGAGCCACACCGTTTCTTCCGTGGCTCGATTGTCCTGGTTGAGAATGGCCGGAGCGACTGGCTGGTTGCGTCCATTTACCGGCACGAAAGTTTCGCCGTGCGAACTCAGACACAATGCTCGGACGGGATCAGAAAGATTCTTCGACACCGCTTGCGAACAATGACAGACTGCCTGCCAAAAGGTCTCGGGATTTATCTCGGCGTGCGAAGGAGCGGGAAAAGCCGGTGTGTACGCGCAGGCGTGCTGTGTGAGTATCTCACCCGTCAGCGCAAACACCACCGCTTTGCATCTACTCGAACCGATATCAATGGCAAGCAAACTCATGATCGACGCCATTCACAGGAATTTGTCTGCCGCGACTGAAAGCTTCCGGCCACGAGCTCCGGACTCGACAACATCGATCTTTCTTTTAGCAACGGAAACACTCGCTACGCCACGAAATGTCTCTGGCACCTTAACCAACAAAATCAGAAACCGAACTTGAGCCTTGGATTTAGCCGGAAGCCAGCGATACGTTGGTTCGCCGAACAGCGGACCTTGCTCGATCGTTTCGCGCCGCGGAATAGAGAACGGAGTCGTGCTGAACTCCAGTCCTCGACAGAACGTTTTCCCTCGCCACGGCGCTTGGGTTCGGTTGTATCGCTCTTCCCAATTGCCCACCCAGGGAAAGTCTGCCCGTCGAAATGCATAGACGACGAGAAGCTTCTGGCGAGGGTTACATGCCGCGATGAAACCAATCTCACGTTCCGGACTCAGCAATTGCGCTGTGTAGTGTCCGAACCGCTGTGCCGGCGTAGTACGCAAGTTCATCCGCTTGCGATCTTTTGTCGGTGCGTTGGGCCAAGTAAACTCGGAATCCGGCTGAAGAAAAAATCGAGGGCTGTAGCTCGTCGGACAAACCTTTGCCCGCTTTGCCGGCATGTCGAACCAGGTGGTTCCTGGTTCCAGAAACGGTGGCCCGAAAGTTACATGTTCGTTCCACGAAATGGGGCGGTCGTAACTACTCAGGTTGACCGCCTCTTCTTCGCAATAAATCACCGGATTCACGCGGTCGAGGGTGAGCTTCCTGCTGAAACTGATCCGAGCTTCGGGAAGAGTCAGACCATATTGCAATTGTGGCTTCGGCGACTGCGCTTGCTTCTGGATCTTCCACTTCAATGCGGGCGCTTCGCCGTGGGTGGTGAGACCCGCTGCTGTTTCTTCTATGGAAGGCGGCCCGAACTGATCAAAGCTGAGGCTATGTCCGGCAATGCCGGAGAGTAACCTGCCGTCCGGCGGAGGCCCGTACTTGCGAGCATGTTTCGAAATCTCGTACTGGGATGGATCGATCGTGGCCCATTGCGGCCGCCATAGCGGGTTCACTCCGGAACATGCATTCAGATTCAACGCGCAGATATGCCCACCGCCCTCAAGAACTGAAATATATCCCCAATCGGCCCGCAGGCGGAATCCGGGACGACCGTCCATCACATTCTTGTCGCACAAAACTGCCTGGGCCTGGGAACCCGATGTCGTCATCTTGGGATTGCTTGAAATTCTGCCGCCACCGCTCCGTCAAGAGCAGCACGCGCCTGTTCTAGAAATGTGCTGATGTTGTCGGCTTGGAAAACATTGCGGCCAAAGAAGACACCAGCCGCTCCTGCGGCCGCAACTTCGCGGACCACATCAAGCGCACGTCTGTCGGAGGCATGACGGCTTCCACCGAGCACCAGGATTGGTATAGGGCATTTTTCCACCACCGAATGCATCGAGGCTGTATCCCCGCTGTAATCCGTCTTAACGACATCCGCACCAAGCTCGGCTGCCATACGAGTGTGGAGGTTCAGCCACTTGGGATCACCTGGATTCTGCACATCCTTCCCCCGTGCGAGAGATTCAACAATCAGCGGGATTCCAACTCGTTCACATTCGCGGGCGATTTCCGCGTTGCGAGTGATCTCCTTCATCTCGAACTCGGCATCACCGGTGCCTACGACGAGATAGGTGAGAACGGCATCTGCGCCGTGTCGTAACGCTTCCTCGGGGCGTGCGAGAAGCGAGCTGTGCAGCGCGCCACTTCCGTTTTGCCCAATCGCAGACCAAACGGTTGTCCAGTCCAGGCGGGCAATTAGAGCTGGTATTGGGCCGACTATTGTCGAGTTTGCGAATTGACGAATGAGCCCAAGGTTCAACAGCAATGCATCGACTCTGGCTTGGGCAAACTGGCGAATCTTTCGTAATGGGTCCTCAGTCCCAGGAATCGGCCCGAGTACCAAAGCATGATCGAAAGCGACTACCAGGGCTCGGCGCTCCGAGCCTCCGAGCACACGATTCAAGCGAATCCTCTTGCCGCAATCGCTCACAGTTCCCCTCGTCCTCGCTGAACCAAGACGGGACTCAAATTATCCCGCATTTGAGCGATTGTCAACCTGTTTTGTTCGCATGTGTTCTTTTGTGCGGTGTTTTACGCGTTTCTTGCAATTCCGCAACCACAACTTCGACACCCGCTTCACGCAGGCCCTTGATGTATTTTGGATCGGTGCCGGAGTCGGTTACGAGCACGTCGATGTCCGCCACCGGGCCGACATAGGCGAAGCTCTGAGTACCAAACTTGCTGTGATCTGCCAGCGCGATCCGGGTCTTCGCAGCTCTCATGATCATCTTCTTGATCTGTGCCTCGGCGTGGTTCGCGGTCGAGATTCCATACGAAAGATCGATTGCGCTCACTCCCAAAATCGCTTTGTCTAACCGAATTTCGGAGAGCGCACGCTGCGCCCATTCGCCGGAAAAGTAGAACGTATCCTTTTGAAGATCGCCGCCGGTGCAAAGGACAGTCACACCCGAGCTTCTCTGCAACTGGCAAACGATCGTCGGAGAATTTGTCACGACGGTCAGTCGGTTCCGCTGATTTAAGCCGCAGGCAAGTTCATACACTGTGGTGCTTCCCTCAAGAAACACAGTCTCGCCATCAAGCACCAAATGTTCAGCCGCGACCGCAATCGCATGCTTTTCGCCGCTGTGGCTATGCGACAAAGTCTCGTAGGAAGGTTGGAAGTTTGTGCTGGACATCCTGGAAACCGCTCCCCCATGCGAACGGACCAGTACGCCATCCTGCTCCAAAGCCGCCAAGTCTCGCCTCACCGTGGCGGCGGTAACCCCCAGAGCAGCGCAGAGGTCGGAAGCGGTAATGGTGCGTTGACCGGAAAGGATCTCTCGAATGCGAAATCTGCGCTCTTCTGCGAGCATAATGTCTGGCTCTCCTGGCTGCCCAACCTGGCGCGGATCGGTGGCTCCGCGGCACCAATTGTATTTGGGATGTGGACGATTTGTACCGCAAAAAGTGTACCTCCAGGAGTCACAATCGATCAGAAACAAACAATCTAATTGACAAACGGGCAAGCTGTCGGTAGATTCGCGCAATTGTAAGGTGAGTGACGCGACCCGCATTGGAGTGAAGGGAACGGCATAGCGGCAAAACGAATAGCTCAGCAAGACGAGCGCAGCGAATGCTTATGGGATCTTTCTGCATAAGGAATCGCTGTGATGCAGCCTAGAACTTTTACGATCTTGCACGCCCATGGCAATGGAGACTGAAACGCACCCCCACCTGACGCGCGCGTTTGGTTTACTTCCTGCCACGGCCCTGAACATGTCAAACATGGTTGGGATCGGGCCTTTCATCACAATCCCACTATTGATGGCTTCCATGGGCGGCCCGCAATCCATGCTGGGCTGGCTGACGGGTGCGCTCATCGTAATTTCCGATGGTCTGATATGGAGCGAACTGGGGGCGGCGTTGCCAGGCTCCGGCGGTAGTTACCATTTTCTTCGCGAGGCATACGGCCATCAAAGTTGGGGTCGCCTGATGGCTTTTCTTTTCATCTGGCAATTCGTTCTGAGTGGGCCTTTGGAAATCGCATCCGGGATGATCGGATTTGGAAACTATTCTACATATCTCTGGCCAGGATTGAGCGGTCGAGGCCAGCAATACATAGCGGTTGCCGCAGGCCTTGTTGCTTTGTTCCTCTTGTGCCGAAAGATCACATTTTTGAGCAAGGTCACGCTCACTCTTTGGATTGGCACGGTGCTGGCGATGGTAGCCGTCATCGTCACCGGTTTCCCTCACTTCAATGCCCACAGGGCGTTCGATTTTCCCCCAGGAGCGATGGCCTTCAATCGTGGCTTCGTGCTCGGTCTCGGCAGCGCTACCCTGATCGCTGTGTACAACTATCTCGGATATTACGATGTGTGCTACATCGGTGACGAAGTGCAGAATCCTTCCTACGTAGTGCCGCGATCGATTCTGTTTTCGCTGGCAATCTGCTGTGTAGGATACCTAGCGCTGCATCTCGCCTTGATCGGAGTGGTGCCGTGGCGGGAAGGAATTCATTCGAACTTCATCGTTTCTGACTTCATGGAGCGCCTATACGGCAGGGGCGCCGCAATCGCGGTAACAATTTTGATCCTCTGGTCGGCCTTTGGCTCTGTGTTCGCGCTTCTTCTGGGTTATTCGCGCATTCCTTATGCGGCTGCCATCGACGGCTATTTCTTCCGTCCGTTTGCGCAACTGCATCCTACGAAAAACTATCCGCAAGTTTCCCTTCTGGTTCTGGGCGGTGTATCTATTGCTGCCGCGTTCCTTAAACTTGATCAGCTTGTCAGTGCGTTGATCACTACCAGAATTTTGGTCCAGTTTCTCGGACAGCTATTTGCGATTCCACTCTTGCGACGAAAGTTTCCAGACAGCGCGCGGCCGTACAAGATGTGGTTTTATCCCGTCCCCATTGTCATTGCTTTCTTTGGATGGGCATACGTTTTTCTGACCTCGGGCTGGCTCTACATCAAGATCGGATTATTGACGCTACTAACCGGCGTTCTGGTTTTCTTCATCTGGGCGAAGTGGAAAGCTACATGGCCCTTCAACCCAAGTCAGGATTCTGAGTGAGAGGCAAATCGACGTTCCGCCGTAGCAAGTTCCACGCACAGCAGGAGGAATTCATGATTGAGCATAATTGTCGTGGTTTTCGGCTGCCGAAAGCATGGGCCGGAAAAATCCGCAAGGTCAAGATCGCAAGTCTCTTGATAGCCTGCTTGCTGATCTTAGTTGAAGGCTGTCTGGGCTCTTCTGACCCGGCTCGGGGTTCTCAGGCAGTTGCTCATACCGAGGGTCTGTCTGTGGTCGTTCAGCCGAGCGATGGCACATATGAAATCCAAACAGAAAATGGCGGACACAGCGTCATTCACGCAAGGGTGGCAGCAGAGATCGATCACAAATGGGTCAAATCGACCGATTATCCGAAACATGAAATATCTCAATCGAGTTTTGAGGATGCTCTCGGACACGGCAAGAAAATAACAGTCACTTCGTCCGGCCTTCCGAATTTCCCTGATCTTGCATATACATTGCAAATCTATGATGGGAGAGCTTTTGGTGTCATCGAGACTGAAGTACAAAATCACACAGGCAATCCGGTAACAATCCAAAGTATCCGAAGCGTCGAAGCCGTCGGAAACAAAGTTATCGATCTCAGCGGCACGCAGAAGAGCAACCGAGTTCTCTCGGACAGCTTCAGCGAAGACTGGCCGCCATTGCAGATTTACACTTTAGGAAAAGCTCCGGAGGGCATGCACCGCGCCGTAGGCAGCCAACTTATCTACAACCGGGATAGCACGGAGAGCCTGTTTTTGGGGGCTCTCACTTCCAGCCGCTTCCTCACTATCATTCATTTGCAAACGCAATCTTCATCACCAGATGGCCCCAGCATCGCTTCATACACGGTTGATTCAACTGGAACTACTGAGATACAAGCGACCGATCCAGAATCCGGTCTGCGAGAAGGGCCTGCGGAAAACCTGATTGAATTAAGCGTTCCTCTTCCCGCAGGCGAATCAATAACTTCAGAACGCGTGATGTTTGCCGCCGGAAGAAGCTACCACTCGCAACTTGAGAATTACGGTGCCACAATTCGGGAACTGCATCACAGTCGGGTTACCGCAGACAACATGCTGGGATGGTGGAGTTGGACGGCCTTCTATACAAAAATCACGCAAGGCGCCGCGCTCGCCAATGCTCAATGGCTGGCCGAGCACTTGAAGATACTGGGTTACGACTATTTTCATTTCGACCTGGGTTACGGATACTCTCGCAGTGAATATGCGACGCCCAATGCATCTCAATTTCCAGGTGGCATGTGGGATCTTACTCACCGCATCTGCCGATTGGGATTGAAGGTAGGAGTTTGGACGGCTCCCTTTGAAGTAGGTGAGCGGGCCTGGATTTACGAACACCATAAAGATTGGCTGGTGCATAACGCACATGGCGATCCGATTTCGATTGGAAAGGCCGAAGAGGTGGAGGGTGAACCCCTGTTCGTCTTAGACGTCACTCATCCGGATGCCCAGGAATATCTTCGACAGACCTATCGCACGCTGGTCCGGGAGTGGGGTGCGCGCTACATTAAGCTCGACTTCATGGACAACACGGCAATCGAGGGTTATTACCATCGTCCGAACACAACGGCACTTGAGGCGCAGCGAATTGGGCTCGAGATTATTCGCAAGACAGTCGGCGAAGACGTGCTGCTCGATAAAGATGGCAGTCCCATGTTGAACCCTGTTGGCCTGGTGGATGAAGGTCGTATATCCCAGGATACAGGTCATGCGTTTCTGCGCAGCAAGGAAGCTGAGCCGGGCATCGCGGCGCGCTATTACATGCATCGCAACTTTTTCATCGATGACCCGGACGCGTTCACAGTTTCCCGGCAACTGCTTGAAGAGCGAACCATTCAAGCTCCACTCACATTGAATGAGGCTCAGGTCTCGATCGCTCTGGCGGCAGTTTCTGGAGGAATGTTCGAAATTGGCGACGACCTCCCAACACTGGGGAGTGATCCGGAACGCGTGGCATTGGTCAAGAATCCAGATTTGCTCGCAATGGCGAAACTTGGACGCGCTGCTTTGCCTCTAGATCTCCTGACTTTTGCAGATAAGGATGAGCAGCCGAGCGTTTTTCTGCTGCGCGAAGACCAGCGTCAGTCCATTTTGGCAGTCTTTAACTGGACGGAGCAGTCGAGTTCTCACATTCTCACTTTTTCCGATTTGAAGCTTCCCGCAGAGCATTCGTACAAGCTATTTGACTCGCTAGCTCAAGATCGGCCGTTGGCCATGGACCACGAAACGCTCCGCCTGGACAATCAACCCGCGCACTCAGTCAAGTTGATCAAGATTATTGATACTTCGATCCCGATGGCCGCGCCCTCGATTGCCTTCCAAGTACCGTCTCAAGCAAAAATTGGGGAAGAAATTGAGCTCTCCAGCATAGTGTCTAAAGACGGAGTCCCAACGCTCGCCTGTCATTGGGATTTCGGCGATGGAGTGGTCGCCGATGGCGCAATCCTCACTCACGCGTATACTGCTGCCGGAAATTACAAAGTGCGGTTCACCGCTGAGGGCCTTGATGGCATATCCGCAGGAAAGACATTTTCGATCGCGGTCAGCGGATCGGTGATTCTCCCGTCTCCTCGGCGTTACCTCGAACCGAGCGAATAGCTGATTAGTGATCCGCCCCCGACGGTTCGACGATGCGAAATCCGGTCTGCCAGTGGCCCATTAATCGGGAACTGTCAAAGCATTCGACGGTGGTGTAGACTCTCCGATGCAACTTGATGCGAAAACTCGATCTCGTTTCGACACCAATGCATGTCTCGAGTTCACGATGGAAAACTAGGGTGAATCAGATGAGAAGGAAGCTATTGAGTGCAGGGTTGATCCTGGTATGGCTGCTGGCTAACCCAAGGCTAGCTTTGTCGCAGACTGTGCGGGAGAATCGGACACTCATTGTAAGCGGCCAGCCGGGACAAGCACCGGTTATCCAGATAAACGGCAGGTCCTACGTGGACGTCGAAGCACTGACAAGACTGACGAGTGGTTCCCTCAGCTTCAAGGGAAACCAAATTACGTTAACACTGCCTACGTCCGCTGCAAACACACCAACGGCAACTTCCCCGGCAAGCGAGACTGCAAACTCTGCATTCTCGAAAGATTTCTTGAAGGCAGGCATCGAAACCATGGCCGTGATCAGGGAATGGCGCAGCGCGCTAGTCAGTGCCATTCAGAATGGCTACCCCGTGACGGATGACTCTGTGGCCGATTACCGGGCGCAAGCTGCCAAGAATCTCAGACTCGCATACGTAGCAGTGTCAACCGATTCTGATCGAAATGCTTATCAATTGCTCAGCAACGAACTCGATAAAATGCAGAAGTTCAGCAATAACATTGTGGCGGCGCACCAGGACCTGCAAAGTATTTCCCCAGACGCGCTGAAGAACGATACTTTGAACCAGCAAATCCTGAGCTGTGCACGGTCTCTGGTGTCAATGGTGGCCAGTAGGCAGTTTCAGGATGACGGATCTTGTCATTAGAAATGACCGGCGAAAAGGCTGGGGCACCAGGCACGGGGGGAGATCATGTTGGACACACTGCTCGCGAAAATCCAGAAGTTTACAGTCCTGGTGCTTGCTGGAATGCTCGTCGTCGTCGTGGTGCTCTCCACGGCGCACCTAGGCATGCTGATCGGTGAAGAAATCTGGAAGCAGCCCCGGTTTCTCATTCCGGTGCAGGGCCTACTCGACATTTTTGGATACTTCCTGCTGGTGCTGATCGGAGTGGAGCTGCTGGAGACGCTGAAAGCGTACCTGAAGAAAGACGTCATTCATGTGCGCGTCGTCCTGGAAGTTGCACTCATAGCCATGGCGCGGAAGGTCATCATTGAAGAACCCAACGCCGTGTCAGGCTTGACCTTGTTCGCAGTCGCGGCCCTGATTCTTGCGTTGGGCATTGCCCTTTACTTCGAGCGGCAGGCACAAGAATAATTGGACCTATATAGTCAAATCTAACAAATGCCTCCTGAGAGTCAGGGCGCATGCGAAATAAAGCATCCTGCAAAACTTGTAGACATGACGTCCCCGCAACGAAACGCAGCCAAAGCTTGGACCTCGGCTGTTGACTCGTCCGTGGCGGGCCGCAACCGGCCGGAAAGCCGACATCTCGCGGTGCCTTTCCTGGGATACCGCTTACTTGTCCGTATCCGCCAACGCAAACTTGCCTAGCAAGAATGGATGCGAGGTTTGCGGAGTGGTTTGAGCTCCGGCTGCGGGGTAGGGATCTTGCGTCATCGTCGGGAATCCCCAGACATTGCCGTTGCGCAAATCGATCACGACTTTGCCCAATACTTGGCGGCTGCCATCAGGGGCACGCAGCATGCTGGTACCAGGCTCGATATAGAATGGGTGGCCCTCGCCGGATTGCGCTACCACTATAGGCGGAGTCAGGTAGGGACGTAGGACGATCACGCCCAGTGAAACAGCGATGAGTAGCAAGAGGAATTTCACGAGCCAGTCAATTTTCATACTGCTCTCCTTTGAATCCGAGTAGCAAAGCTTTACCGTAATGTCTCATCGAGCCAATTGAATACGCGGAGATCGCGTATTCCAGTCCCGTTCGGCTCGCAATGAAGGTCAGCTCCATCACTTTCCGAGAAGTGCACAATTTTTTTGGGCGAAGTCAACAGGTCGTAGAGTTGACGCGACTGTCCTGGCCAAAATGACTCATTAGCCGGTTCGGTAATCAGAAATGGGCAACGAATCTGGCCGGCGACATCTGCGAGATTGTAGTTCAGAACGGCTTTATAGGTGCCGAAATAGGATGTGAAACCGAAGGGCCTCATACGGAAGGTCAAATTAGACTTCGTTGCCGGGTCCAACAACTTTGACATATAGCCGTCGAATTCTGCTTTGCGTCCGGTCTTCAATAATTCAAGCATCGGATTGGGCAAGCTCGCGGTCCACGACGTAGACACATCAACCACACCCGGGTCGGCAATGGCCGCGGCGATTCTTTTCTCGAATGCAACTGCCCGCTGCACCCAATATCCGCCTTGGCTGATTCCTTGAAGGGCGATCTTCTTCGGGTCAACATCCGCCCTGCTGATGGCGTAGTCAACAACCGGCGAGATCACCTTTTCCCAATCTGGCCGAAAGTAGAGGTTTTGCTTCCACAGAGCGTATCCCTGTCCCGGTCCGTCGAAGGTCAGGCAGTTATATCCTCGGACGAGCGCTCCTGCACCGCCCCACGTCCACATATCCAGAAGCGAGCCGTCGCTGCCGTTGACCAGGATCAACAATGGGCGTTTGCCCGACGTACTCGCTCCTCGAATGAAAACCCCGTGTAGCTCGGTACCTTCATAAGGAATGCTCACGGGCTCGATGGGCGGGTCGAAAAGAGGGAGTGACTTCAGCCAGCAATCATAAAGGAGTTCCCAGGTCGGCAGGAATCGGGTCGGATCTTTTGAGCCCTCCAAAAAGCTAGGTGGAGCTATCCTAAAAATTCTGAGCCCATAGATACGCCTGCCGGGCGCTCTCTTTGTGGCCATGGCTCGCCGACTCTTCAGCTTGTGCTAGGGCTTCATCCCCGGCTTGTTTGAAGGCCATGTATGCGCTCTCAAAATTGCCGTCTTCTACTTGCCTGGTCAGATACAGGACCTTCCCCACGTTTCCTGCCGAGTGATAAGCTCGGCCAAGGCTGGTTAGAAAAATAATTTCAAAGGTCGGATGCTTAAAGAAGTAAGGTGGACGAGTGGCACCATGCGGTGTGGTGGGATGATCTTCGGATTTCTGCGCGCGAAGGTTGGGACTCGCGCCCAAGCCAAGCAACACAGTTGTCAACCCGAGATAAAATTGCCGTCTGTTCGCATTCATGACAATCATCTTTCTAATGGAAATGTTTGTTAACGAATTTCCTCTGATTTGGCACCCTGGTGTACGTTCGAGACCGAAACCGGGACCTCAATCGACTTTACGTGCAGGTCTAACTGGGCAAACGGCATTTCAATTTTCTCTTCCTTGAAACGTCTTAAGATCAACAGGTAGAGTTCACTTCGCAGCTGTGCGAAGTTGGCTGCCTGGGTGAGAGTCCACACGCGAAGGGCAATAGTGATTGCATTGGGGCCTATCTCGGAATGTATGGCTACGGGAACTGGATCTTTCATGACATCGGTGTGGCCGTCGGCTAGTTCAAGAAGAATCTGAATTACTCCTTTCGGATTGGTTCCGCGAGCAACTGAAACGGGCACCGTGATCCGAATTTTTGGGTCGCTGGCGGTCCAGTTCAGAACCTGCTTCGTAATGAAATCGGAGTTTGGAATGATAAGAATTGCTCGACACCAAGTGCTGGAATAGACAAAGCGGGTGCGACTTCGGACGTGGAGCGAAAAAATTCAAATGACATGGCTAGACTCCTGCGAGCACGATCTTGATTGTTTCGGCTACCTCGGCTCATTTCCAAAATAATGGAGCGGGCGGATCCGCGAGATCCGCCCGCTCTCTGCTTACTTCGCAGCAGGTACCCAGATGGCGTCGGCTGCGGCGAACTCTACACCCGCGACCTCAGTGCTGAGCGTTACAAATTGCAAACCCGCCTTCTTGTCCGGCTTGGCGGAGAAGCTCAACAGATACTGGTTGTCGAGTATCTTCTGCAGTTGATCGAGGTAGGGGGCGAAACTTACCGGGCTTTGCAGACCCAGGAAGAAAGACTCGCCCCCAGTTACATCCGACAGCTTGGCAATGCCGAGTTGTCCATTGGTCGCTTCCCAGTAGTTGCGGTACAGACGGCCCACACCGGGAGCATAGATCGTGTGGATGATCGTGCCTGTGCGCATAGCGACATCACTTGCCGAATCTACATCCGGATTGACATTCAATCCGCGCCAGAACATGCCGCGCCGTGCGCGGTCGATTCCGTCGGTCACCATCACCACCTCACGACGGTTTTGGTTAGCGGGCCAGCGCGTCATGAGATCAATTACCGAAAGGTATGGACTCCCATACGCGCCTGCGGAACCCAAGGGCAACCGCAGTGCCTTGGCAGCCGCGGCGTGATCAGTCGTGAAGTCCTGTACGATCTGAACCGTGGCATTCCTCATGTATCCGACTCCGACTGAAGTCGTCGACGGCTGAGCGTTAATGAACGTGCGTAAGTCCTCGAGGTGCGAGCCGAGCCTCGCGTCGGACGCGTCGTCGATCAGGATGAACAGGTCAAGCCCGGCGCGGTCTCCCTGAGCCGGAAACCACTCCGTCACCCGCAGGCGTTCCTTGCCCTGTTTAACGAAGACATCTTGTTGGTTGATTTCAGGCATGCGCTTGTCGCTGGCGACGTTCGCCGTAACCGTCATCTTCACGGGAACGGTAGCCGTCGATGCCTCTTGTGCGTTTAGGGGAACGATGCTCGTAACCATCGCCACCATGGTTAGTGCAGAGCAAAACATCTGGATCATTCGTGACTTCATAACTATCTCCTTGTTTGTTTGAATTGCCGTTTCTTTAACGGATTCTGCTAAATATGGAAGAGGAAGCGATGCGTCAGCGACATAACATCCCCAGTCCTTTCAGAGTTCATTGCGGCCCGTTGTTCACGACCTCGGTTCTCACATTCGTCCTTTCATCCTTCTTCAGCCGCTGGGTCATTTGACTCCCGTGAAGATCCAGCCCGTGGGATCCCCGCCCTGATAGGGAATGAGGGTCAATTCTGAGCTGGCTGTCTGGGCCCAGACGATGTAGTTGGGGCTGTCCACGGGCAGGAACTGTATGTGTCCGGCACTGTCGTTGGTGAGGGTGAAGCGCTGGTTGTCCCAGCCTTCCGTCTTCCCTTTGCACGTGTACTGGATGAGATACGCTCCCCAGGGGTGTTTATCGCGCGTCGTAACATCGGCGCACAGGCCGCTGTTGACGTTGACGATCTGCACTACTTTGCCGTCCTTGGTCGTAGGCCAGATATTCCACTGTTGGCTGGTACTGCCGTCAGCTCCCATCAACTGGAGGGATGTCGCGGGGTCCTTGCTGCCCTCGGGGACACTCCACACTGAACCGTACTTGTCGGAGGAGATCACCACCTTGGCAAAGGTCGCCGAATGGCCCACCTTGCCATTGCCATAAACCCAGGCATAGGAATGTCCGTCGGGCAGCTCGACAATGCCGGTGACGGAAGAGCTGGTGTTGCCGCCGGTGGACCCTAAGAACGACGCGTCGCCAAAGGTGAAGACTCCGCCGTCGGAAGCAACCATCCAGTAGCCGTTTATTTTCCCGCCGGCATCAAGACTTGCCGCAAGTCCGGATGCATCAGATCCGCCAGGCTTCTTTCCACCCGTGGAGCCGTAGAAGATGGCGTCACCAAAGCTGTATACGCCTCCATCCCGCAGCACGATGTTATATCCGCGACCGGACGTTGTGGCGACGATGCCGCTCGGTTTCGCGCTATCCCTGGTCACATCGCCGTAGGGTGCGGCGTTGCCGGCTGTAAATACCTTCCCGTCCTCCGTGAGCGCCCAAAAGCCTTGACCATCCGGTGTCGCGGCCACCGCCAGTACCAGATGGCCCGGGTCAGGATTTGAGGGGAACTTCGAGCAATTGCTGAGCCGGCCGCCGCACAAAGGAGGCGCGTCACCTCGCGAATATATCGTTCCATCGGAAGCGACAACCCAATATCCATTCCGGCCGGGGATGGCGGCGATCGCTCCCCGATAGGGGACGTTATCGAATTGCGGTGCACCGTCGAGTGCCAGAGTCCGACTCGCGCCGCCGTTGGCGACTCCGTCGACTTGAACCCAGAGTCCGCCATTTGGAGCAGCCGCAATGCTGGTCAGGTTAACTACACAGCCCGCACTCTCTGCAGGGCAACCAACGCGGTCTGCAACTGCGGCGTTCGCGCGCGCCGTTGGGAAAATCAGGCAGAGCGCCAAAAGGATCGGAAGAGCAGTAAGCATCCGAGTAGAAAAGTAGAAGCGGTACGTCGTGGTGCGTTTTGTGGTCATAATTCCTGTTTTCATCGGTAGCTGCTTTTCGAATAATGTACGGAGTCGATGGAAGCACGCTCTTCTTTTGGACTGCTCTCTCACGGCCTCACATCCAGACGCTCAGTCGGTCAACTACAGCGTCTGGTCTAAAGCCACTTCTGCGGATGTGAAACTTAGCTCGCCACTTGTTGTATGCTTTCTCGCTTCCATGCAGGTACTATGCGGGATCGCAGCCGAACGCACATCACGAGATAAGAGGTTTTTTGGCTACCACGGCTGGGGGCATGTGGAGATAACTCAGCTACGGGTTTGCCCGGTACCACTGCGGGCGGCATTCCGGGATACCACTATCGGGTAGATCAGAAGCAACGCGACTTTGGGACGCGGCCGAAGAGCGGCGAAAACATGGAGAACTCGCTCATTCCCGCTTTCCCTCCAAACTTCTGGCGAGGCGGGATCAGAATCGAGGCGTCCCACTCCGACCTCGACCGCCGCGTGAGGCACCATTCCGGAGCAGAGTGATGAGGGCGATTCAAAGTGGCCCGTACCGAACTCCGAGTTGATGTGGACATAGTGGATATAAAAAGCTGGATAGATTTAGATTGAAAGATTTAGAATGCGTGGAAAATCTTAACTCAGGAGCTTGCAGGATAATGAAAACGATTGGGAATGTAATCCTCGCATTGATGCTGATTGCGACTGTGTACGCCGCGGAAGATGTTGTCAGCGCTGTCCACGGGGTGATCACAAAGATCGATTCGGGTACCAAGACCATCGTAGTCAAGACGACCGATGGCACGGAGCACTCGCTGCATTTTGCCGCTAAAACGACGGTCCATGGGGCAGATGCCTCAGCGAAAGATTCCTGGCATGGATTGAAGGAAGGAACAGAGGTCGTGGCTCATTACACCACGCGTGGGGCTGAAGACACGACGGTGGAGATTGACAAGGTTGGCAAGGACGGCTTGAAAGCAACGGATGGCGCCATCAAAGACATCGATAGAGGTGGGAAAACACTGGTCGTCAAGACAGCCGACGGCACCGAGGAGACGTTCCGGCTGACCGGCCACGCCACCGAGGATGCGGGGAAAGATATGGCAAGGGGAACCGAAAAGGGCTCCAAGGTTACCGTCTACTACACCGAAGATGCAGGCAAGAAGGTCGCCCACTTTTTCGAAAAAATCTAAGGTACGACCCCGTTCGCCGTGCAGAGCGCCTCACCATACTGGTCTGACCGACAGTCGGGGCAGCGCAGACCTGCTTCCACCAATTCGGACGGAGGGCACGCTGCTATAGCTCGCCTCAGCTTCTGCTCCCGAGCAGCTACGCTGCAGGACACCTATGAAACGTCACGAACACCAATGGGGCCATGCTCTGACCGAATGTTGGTGCGGGACTGCATAGCCATGGCCACGAGCGCGCCGATGAGGGTGGCGGGGAAAAGCTGGCCGACGATGGCCTCAGCCATGGTGAGCGAGCGCGCGAAAGGAAGCAGAGGGGCGATGTCGCTACCGACAGTGGTAAGCGTGGCGAAACTGAAATAGGTAAGCTTTGACGTGAGTTGGTCCATATCCGCCGGCGCAGTAACGAAGTGGAAAGAGCCCGGGAGGAGTTGCTCAAGGAACTGAAAGGCGGAAGCCCACGCCATTCCAACAAGAAGATAGGCGCATATGCCGCCCTGGATGCGACTCCACGTCACCGGGCCTTTGCGAAACATCACGAGCAACACAATGCGGACGTAGAGAAGCAGCGTGAGGGTAGAAAGAACGCTCGACAACTGATGTAGAAACAGAGTCGGATGGAGGCGAGCGGCCCCCGACACCGCCGCACTGGCAAGCACGACGGCGATCACGAAAGCCTTGGCGATGCGGCTCTGGTTTACGGCCATGGCGCCGAAAACCATCAGCGTAACCACAATGAGGTCGAAGAAGAAGCGGCCGGGTAGGGCAGCTTCGCGAAGGGGTGTTATTACGAAGATGAGGACGGCGAGAGAGATAGTTATGAGAGTAAGACCTAGGTCGCCAGACCAGAACTCACTCATATGCTTGTGAAGAACTGGACTTCGAGACTGATACGTATCATTCGTCCTGAAGGGCATTCTCGCACCGATTGCTGGGCTTGTCATTTGATTCTCCCTTTTCATTGTGGGCTCACTCGTTTTCGAGCACTACAGTAGTTGGACTCGGTCCCTCTAGGTCGGACTCAACGCCTCTCATGGGCAATCATTGTGCTCCGCTTTGTGGGTGCGGATCCGGGGGATCCATCTCTCTGACCTGCTACGGTTTCGGTGAGCGTGAGGCCGACGAGCGAGGGATGATAATTTTGCGACGCCCGAACAGCTGCGCATCCAGCGAAAACGCCCCTGGGCCGAGCAAAGCAGAGGCCATCGCCATAACGAGCAGATCGAAGGTTAACGGATTGCCGTTCAAGAAATTCCAGCCCGGTGCCGGAAAGTACATGAACGTCACACCTAAACCACCGAGCACCGACAATGCAGTTGCTATCGGAGTTAGAAGCCCTATGACGAGCGAACCACCACTCCCAAGCAACAGCAAGCAAACCACCCAGGTCCCAATTCTCAGGTCCTGCAGTTCCAGCAAATAGGCAGCCCCCTGAATGATCAGCGTTGCCCCAATCCCTACGCGCAACAGCAGCAGGCCTATGCCTGGCCAACCGCCGGGAAATGTGGAATACAGCCTTTGCAAGTCCTGCCTCCTGGATTGAGCGGTATTGCCCAGCCCCGGAAGAAAGACTAACAACTGTCATCGCAGAAGGAATCCCTAGAGCTCGGAATTTTGTCGTACCACCATCGAGGTACAGCCTTGCGCCACCCGGACTGTGCTCTTGCCCTCCTGTGCGGTGCACGGAACAAACCGCACGCCATCGAAGCGTACTAATCCCCCTTCCGTCCCGACCCACAGGTACCCGTCCGCAGTCTGCGTGATGGCATGCGGAGCTCTGGCGGAGGCAGTAGCCTTGTTTCTTTCGCCCAGAGAAACTATTCCTAAGCGTGATAAACCCTGACGCGGTCGAAAATTGGGTAAGCCTGTGCGCCAGAAAGAATCTGACTTGACAGCATTTGCTTAAGAGTGTCGAATTCCATTTGCAGATTGTACAAACATTCTGTTGAGGTGAAGAATATGAAGAGAGTCTTGTTGGGAATAGTTCTGCTTGCGGTGATTGTTTTGCCCGCTTTTGGGCAAAAGAAGGAACAGGAACGCGTCGCAAATGCTGGAAATGTAATGCAGGAAATTTTGAATATTCCCGACGACATTCCGCAAAGTGTAATCGACAAAGCGGATTGTGTTGTGGTTTTGCCTTCCGTACTCAAGTTTGCCATCGGAGTCGGCGGGAGTTACGGCCGAGGTGTCATGACCTGCCGTGGCGGCGAGAATTTCAAGGGCCCTTGGGGTACTCCAACCATGATGGCGCTCGAGGGCGGCAGCTTTGGTTTGCAGTTGGGCGGGCAGGCGACCGACTTCGTACTGCTGCTGATGAGTCCTCGGTCGGCCAAGAGCATCCTCAACAGCAAGGTCAAGCTTGGGGGTGACGTCTCCGCTGCGGCAGGCCCAGTCGGACGGAACGCGTCTGCCGAAACAGACGTAACACTGCGAGCCGAGATCCTTTCGTACTCTCGCGCTCGCGGACTATTTGCCGGAATTTCTCTCTCTGGCTCGACCCTTCGCGCCGACAATGATGCCAACAAAAGCCTATATGGGAAAGAACTGAGCGCGCAAGACATCGTATTCAAAGGCGCGGTAGCGGCGCCCGAGTCAGCGAAATTGTTGCTAGCTGAGCTTAATAAAAAATCTCCAACAAATAAGTCCGCCAACTAGTGATTGGGTGATCTTTGCGACAGAAACCTAGTTCGACGGCGATCTTGCTATTAATCACGCTGGTGGTTTTGCAGGAATTCGGCCCCTTGCTCTCGGGGCAGACAGCACCTCCTGCACCGGAACAACTGGACCAGTTGCTGGCCCCGGTCGCCCTCTATCCTGATTCTCTGCTATCCCAGATCACCACAGCCTCAACCAATCCGCAGGAAATTCTGGATGTGAATACCTGGTTGCAGCAGAACTCCGGGCTGACGGGCACTGAGCTAACCGATGCGGCAGACAGGCAGGGGTTCGATCCTGCGTTTATCGCGCTGGTAAATTTTCCAGAAGTGTTGGATATGATGGCGGAGCACATCGATGATTACGCCGCCATCGGGCAGGCATTTTCATCTGATCAGGGAGCTGTCACTGAGTCGATTCAGCGGTTGCGGGCTCAAGCATACGCCTCCGGCGCGTTGCGCAGCAATGCACAACAACAGGTAGAGGTACAGCAGCCGGCGGGTCAGACGGTCTACGTAATCCAACCGGCGAACCCGCAAGTCGTCTATGTGCCGCAATATGATCCCACCATCGTCTACGTTCGACCTGCCTCCGATGCCGTGGTCGCGACATCGCTGATCAGTTTCGGGGTAGGGATCGGGATTGGTGCGCTGCTGGTTGATAACCGGCCATGGGGATGGGGTGGATGGGGATGGAACTGGGGATCGCGCCGCGCTTATTACAACCATGGTTATTGGGGCGGTTGGTCGAATCCTTATCATCCGTCGCGCCCCTATTACCGTCCGCGACCGATTGTGTGGGCCAACCGGCCAGGCTACCGTGGCAATTGGGGCTATCGTCCACCCCACTATAGGCCGCCGAATCGTCCGGGGAACCGGCCGGGGCCGAGCCGTCCTGGAAATCGGCCAGATGGCCACCGCCCACCGACGACCAGACCCGGCACGCCGAACCGCCCTGCAAGACCTAGTCCGACGAAACCGACACTGCCGAACCGAACTCCAGGGCAACCGAGCAAGCCTGGAAACCCGGACGCGTCAAGACCCAGTCGACCAACGGCGCCCGACCAAACCAAGCCGACACCGCCGAACCGAACGCCGGGGCAACCGGGCAAACCTGGCAATCCGGACCGGTCAGGACCCAGCCGACCCACAGCACCCGACCAAACCAAGCCGACATCGCCGGATCGACCTCCCGGAAACAAGCCGGCCTCTCAGCCGAAACCTGCGCCTGAGAGCCGCCCTCAGTCGCAGAAGAGGCCGGCTTCGCAAGCGAAACCCGAGAGAACTCAACCGCCGCAACAACCGTAGCCAAGTGTTTAACAGGGTGCCGTGTTCCGGTAACGTCAGTTACTGGAATTCCTGGTTTATGCAAAGTTCTTACAGAAAATTCCTCGAGACTCGTGGGTAAAGCGGCCCCCCACGTCGTCGGTGGAGGTGCGTTAGTAAGCACCTCGGGGTGCTACCTACTTTGGCGCCGTCATCAGGAAGACAAATCCATCTACGCTATAGTGGACTTTGCCGTCCCCCACGGAAACTGGTTGCACTGTTCCAGCTAGCACCTTCCTGATCGCGACTACCAGTTTCGGCAACTGCGAAGGATCGGCCACGGGAACGTTGTGGGACGGAATGAGCAGGTGAAGTTGAGGCACCAGCGCTGCGATTCGCTCAACGGAATGAACGTAGGCGTCGAGATCCGTTTCAGGCCGGTACAGCCAGATTGGTCCCGCGTAGAAATTATCTCCCGTAAACAGCAGCCCATTCTTGCGGTCCAGCAGGCAAATCGCATCGGGTGTATGCCCAGGCGTCGAGATCACTTCCAGCAATCGGCCGCCCAGATCCACCGTGTCGCCATCGTGAATCCAGCGATTTATGTGAAACGGACGCGTAGCGTACGACTTCGCGTCAAATCCTGCTGGCAACTGGCCGCAGATCGATCCCGAAGCAAGCTCGGCCTGCGCATCGACACTCGATCCTTTCGCATTGATTCGAGTGAAGTCAGTATCCATTCCATAGATTTCACTAAATTCCCAGTTGTCGCCAACATGGTCATTGTGAGTATGCGAATTCAGCACAACAATTGGCAAAGACGTAAGCTTCAGAACAACTCGCTTGATGTCACCAATACCGAGTCCGGTATCGAACATGAGGGCCCGCCTCTCGCCCAGGATCAGGAAGGAGATCACTTCCTCATATTGATGCGGCTCGTAAATTGCAAACACTCCCGGCGCGATCCGGTAGACCTCGAACCAGGGGTCAACGGACGGCACGCGCTCGAGCTGCTTGTATTTCGGGCGAGGGAGTTGTCGGCACCAGTCGGGAGTCAGGAAGCTATTCAGCGACTGCGCGAGACCAGGTGGCGCAGCGATCGTTACCGCGAATAGCGCGACTGCGATGGAGCTTAGATTGTTTGCCCTACGCATTGACATGAATAGGAAATTATAACTGGCGATTCCGCTTTGACTTCCCTGGCAGCTTGGAAGTGGTCGACGCAAGTCCATATCGGAGACCACATCTAGAAAGCGGACTGCACGAAGGGACATCGCCGACCTAAATCTCGGGAAACTTGTAGGCGTGGCAAGACGGATGGCTCCGTTCATCGGTGGGGAGGCGGATCCGACGCTTCTCGACGAACGGTCGGAAAGCTGGAAACTATCCACAAACGCTAGTGCTGTATCGGATGCGCCCGATTACAGAGCGCAGGTAGGGCCGCCACGTTGTGCGGGGCGCGTCCGATACAGCTGTTTGAGGGAAGCCGCCCGTGGGGAAGCACTTATGCAGATTCAATGGTGTCGGCGTGGTGAGAAAGCGAAAGCGTCTGCCGCAGAGCGGCTTCGTTCAAACAGGCTTCGAGGAAGATTGCGTTACACTCCAAACGAGGCTGGGAACATCCTCATGGAGATGGTCAGTGGCATTTTGACTCTCCGGCTGGTGTGCGATGCTGAATATTGAGAAGATTCTTCTGCCGGTTGATTTCCCGAACCCCTCGCTGCGTGTGGTTCATCAGGCGGCGGCATTGGCCCACCATTTCCATTCAGAGATCGTGATGCTGCATGTCGTGACAGCGCGGAGCCATGCCGCCGGTGTGCCGGAGGACGGTCCCGAGCTCGCTGCTTGGGATATGCTCGCTGAGATGGTTAAAGGGGCCCAGAATAACCTAGACCAGTCTCTCGGACCGGAGCTTGAAGGCCTTGTGATCCGACGCGTGTTGCTCAAAGGCGACCCGGCCCGGGCAATTGTGCAGACGACTCAGGTAGAAAAAGCCGACATGATCATGATGCCGTCCCATGGCTACACGTTCAATCAGTTTCTTCTGGGCTCTGTGACAGCGAAAGTACTACATGGGACCGAGTGCCCGGTTTGGACCAGTGCGCACGCGGAAGAATCGACGGTGCAGGAGTTTGCGATCCGCAACGTCCTGTGCGCGGTCGATCTCGGCCCTCGTAGTCACCAAACTGTGTCGTGGGCCGCGCAAATGGCCGCCGAATTCGGTGCCTGTCTTACGCTCGTCCACGTCACTGCCTCGGCAGAGATTTGGGCGCCCGGCGGCAGCTATGTCAATCCCAAGTGGAAAGAGCAGCTCGTCGGCGACGCTTCTCAGCATCTCGCAGAGCTCCAGCAAGACATGGGCATTAAGGCGGACGTACTCATCGGCAGTGGTGACGTGCCGAAGGTGCTGAGCCAAGCTGCGAAGCAGACAAAGGCGGATTTGCTGGTAAGCGGCTGCTACCCTTATGGCGGTAACCTGCGGATCCACGGCTACGCAATCATTTGTGCGGTGCCGATTCCAGTCCTGAGTGTGTGAGGTCCCTGACTCGTTGCGCAAATAACCTCCCGGTTGTCATTTCTCTCACCTCGGGATTGTTTCAGGTTTGCCGTTATCCTGGCACAACTTCGATCAGCTGTCGCCAATCGGCTAGGACGGTGCATCGACCGTAGCCAACTCCCTCAATTGATAGCCATGGTTTCGTCGTTGTCGGGGGTGGTTGTTGAGGGTTTCGATACGACGCAGGCAGGCGGGTGCGACCGCACCACTACCTTGACACAGTAGTAGTGAAAGGGGAGGATCCTAGCGTTTTTCAGTGAATGAGCTAAGCGGTGACGCAACGATGCCTAAGACCAGTCCGGCCAGCCAACCAATTGCGATACACAAGCTACCGATTATGACTGCGGACATCAGCACAACGATAATGGACTCTAGCGTGTCTAATACATCTGTCCAGCTGAGAGTGGGATTGGTCGCCATGATGTAGGCTCCATAGAAAAACCCGGCAACGCCACCGAGTGATGCGCCGATGCGCGCAGACTTCATTATCCACTCACCGTAACTGACCATGGTTGCCGCTCCCCTAGCCGCAACAGCACTGAGAGAATAATTATGAGTGAGTTTTCGCGTCATAGCAGACCTCCTTCGCGGACGGAAGCAGGGGCCATGGTCGAGGCCGATCATCCAGCTACGAGCCCTCCGGCAATCGATCTGCCAGGTCCAAAATACGAGACGTCGCCGTCAATACAATTACCAGAGGGGCCAATGTTCAAAGCTCTCGCCTCAAGGGTGTGCACACCGTGTGGGACCTGCTCTTCGGAGAAGCGGGATGTCCGATACCTTGCACGAATGAGCGCATCCTGTCAGTGACATGGGTCACATCTTGAAAGAGATTTTCCTTGAACGACACGTCGGGAAACTCGTCACCAATTCATCACCAAGAGTAGGCCATTTTCGGGCGATTTTGGGGTGAGTAGAATCGGAAAAACAAGGGAGCTAAAGAGCTTAGACCGTGTCGCCTCAAAATTGACGCGGCAGAGCTAGTAGAGACCAATCGCTTGGGGCGTGGGCACTTTAGTGTGACTCCGGTACCATTGCTTAAAGCCTATGTCGTCAGCAGAATGGTGGGATGACCTGTACAAAGTGTGGTGTTGATTTACCCAATGACTCGCGTTTCTGCTGTAGCTGTGGGCAAACGCTGGGCGTAGTTTCCGTTGGTGGAGGTGCAGCGGCAGCCGTTGCTCCGGCCCGGATCCCAGCGCCTGGGCCAAAGTCAGGCAATGCAATCTGGGGCGTGCTCGGAATTGTGCTGTTGTTGGCCTTGTTAGTCGCTTCGTGGTACGTGCAAAAGAAAGCCTCAAATTCGTTGCCGCAAGCGCAAAAGGACCAAGTATCATCAGAATAGTATCCAGTTCGCGCTCTGTGGTCGGGCGAGGTCTGAAAAACTTGCCATCAACTTGCCATCAAAATTGGGCAATTTAGGGCGTGTTTTTGGGCCTTTCGAGGGCGGAAAAGCTAGATGGGGAAAGGGTTTTAGGTCATTGACCTCAAAATTGACACGGTAGAGCTCTGGGTTCCGGTCCCCCTCGTGCCTAGCATTTATCTCATTGAATTGGCTGTCGCGAGCGGCGGTCTTTAGCGGTTTTAAACTTTCCTGCTATTAATATCATCAAAATCGAAAGCTTTTCGACCGTCGAAAAAAGAAAACGACCGGGAAAAACTTCCAGTCGTTTCTTATGGGAGGGCTGCGAATGAAGCTTTGGATTTGGCCCGAACGAAGAGTTCCTAACGAAGTTACTTCTACCCTGCGGCACTGGTCGGTAGTTCGGCAGCAACTTCTTTCGCCTAAAAGTCAGCGTCTTCCGGCGTGCAGGTGCAATCTCCCTGGCCGCTGCCCAATAGATTAAGATAGAGACACAGGTTCTCGAGCAGTGCTTTTTCAGACGACGCGAGGTTCGAGTCGGCTGCCTGGGTTTCGGCAACGTAGAAAGCCCCGGTGGTAGGCGTGGCCCTCTGGGTCTGGGTGGACCATACCCGCAGTCCGGCGGCCGGTGTGTTTGTGTAGTTGGACGGGCCACCGGCAGCAACCGAAGACGAAATTGTCTTAATGATGCCACGTGTGTTCACTTTGCTGGTCAAGCTGTTGGCCGTGAGATTCTTATCCACGGATTCCGAGGTAATGCCGTCGGGCGTTACTTCGCAGCTGCAGCACTCCTGCAACTCTTGGCTGTCATCGAACACGTAGAAGGATGCCCACAGGTTTGCTCCTGTGTCGCCATCGTTGACGATGCGCAGAGTTTGATCCGGCGCACCAGAGGTGTTCGCAAAGGAATAGTAGGTGGTGAAATAGAAGCTGTTATCGCCGACGTTTTGCGCCTGCGCAGTTCCCCCCAACATCAGGGCGATTGCCAGCATCGGAAAAAGCAACAATCCAAGTGCTTTCATCTTGGGACACTCCTATAGGTGATTGGGGCACCTGGCGGCTGGGGGGAGAATCAGTTATGGGCGCCCTTTTGACACTTTTTACCTTTGGCGAGTTTCTTACAATTACCCACGTGGGTTAGTCGGAAAGATGAGACCAGGGACCTTGCCATCAACTCGCCCTCAAGAACGGACTGTTGTGATGCATCCGGGGGCTCTAGAATGGGGAAAGCTAGGTGGGCAAGGCGTTTCTTAGGCTTGCTAACCTCAAAATTGATACTAGCGGTCAGGAACTCGAGTCTCCTCTCATGCCGACCATTTCCATCAATCCCTTCCGTCGTAAGCCATTATTAGCATCTCCAAGCTCTGGTACAAGTACTCGCCAAAGTTGATTTGGAAAGGCCTGCCTTACGATCGTTCGAAATCCGCGATTAAACCCTTGCCAGTTGCAAAGTCACAGCGGCGGCAGCGACAATCGTTCCATGCCAAAAAGCTCTCAGCAGAATAATACTGGTGCGGGCACGCAGATGAATGCCCGCGGCCCTTTTTTGCCAGGGGCGATGGTGGTTGTGACGCTCGGAAATCCTCGGGATAAATTCTGGGGCATGATTCTGTCCTTGGCCCCGGAAGGGCTGAGCATGAGTGGGATTGAGCTGGCCTCTTTCGAAGATCTGGTCGTGATGGTGAAAGATGGCGAGTCGTTCACTCCGGCGGTCGTTTTCTTTCCTATGCACCGGATCGAAAGAATCGAGCTTGACCTTCCCGATGGGAGTCTACCTTCGCTTTCGCAGCGTTTTCTGGCCAAGACCGGCCTCGATCCGGCGGTGGCGCTGGGCTCTGCCCTTGCCGACAGGACAAGAGATCCTGCCGCGAGTGCCGCGAGTTTTGCAGTTCCTAAGAAGGGTCCTGTATGAGGCTCTCCCAGATTTTCACTGCGCCCAATCAGCTGACGCTGCTGCGGATGGTTTTCGTTCCATTTATCGTCATCGAACTGGTCGATGGCCGCTATTTCCGGGCGTTGGTCCTCTTCGTGATTGCCGGCTTCAGCGACGGCCTAGACGGACTGCTGGCTCGCAAGTTGCATCAGCAGACGTTGCTCGGCCAGTATCTCGACCCCATCGCGGATAAGCTGTTATTGAGCACCATGTTTCTGGTGCTCTCCATCCTGCACAAGATTCCCTGGAAGTTTACCGTGCTCGTATTCAGCCGTGATATTTCTATCCTGGCGGCCAGCGCAGTGCTGTTCGCCATCGCCGGATTGCGCGATTTTCGGCCAAGCATCTTCGGCAAGGCGAACACCTTCTCGCAAATCGCCGCTGTTTTCTTTGTCATGCTGCTTTGTGTTCGGCCTGAGCGCTGGATTTGGATTACGCGCACCGTATTCTTGCGCGCCACCTTCGCCTTCACAATTATTTCCGCGCTGCACTATGTTCTTCTGGTGCAACATCGGCTGCGGTTGCACACTCACGCGCTGGCCCCACATTCTTCCGCCGATATCCCCGCCAGTTGACCCTCTTTCGCGCGCCCCCCTAGAATTAGGGGTTCATCTCTGAGCGCTGCAATCGCCTATGGCCTTTCGCCTTTACAACACCATGTCCTCGCAGGTCGAGGAATTCCATCCGCTGCGCAACCGTGAAGTCCGCATGTATGCCTGCGGCCCCACCGTCTATGATTACGGCCATATCGGCAACTTCCGCACCTTCATCGCAGTGGATATGCTGCAACGATTCTTGCGACAGTCCGGCTACACCGTGCGTTACGTGATGAACATTACGGATGTTGACGATAAGATCATCCGCAATGCGGCCCGCGACGGTGTGAGCGTCCAGCAGTACACCGCGAAATACGAGAAAGCGTTTCTGGAAGACTCTGCCATGATCGGCATCGAGCAACCCACTCTGGTGCGCGCTACGGAACATATCGCACAGATGGCGGATTTCGTAGCCAAACTTGTAAAACGGGGAATCGCCTACCGTACCGACGATGGCTCCTATTACTTCCGCATCGCGAGCTTCCCGCGGTACGGGAGACTCTCGAAGAAAGATTTCGGCGGAATGCTTGATGGCGCTCGAGTCGATGTGGACGAGTATGACAAAGATAGCGCGCGCGACTTTGCGCTGTGGAAGGCGCCTAAACCGGGCGAAGCCTCGTGGGAAACCTCCATTGGGCCGGGACGGCCCGGCTGGCACCTAGAGTGCTCGGTCATGTCGATGGCGGAACTAGGGGAGAGCTTTGATGTGCACGCTGGAGGAGAAGATCTCATCTTCCCGCATCATGAAAACGAGATTGCGCAATCGGAATCCTTCACCGGAAAACCGTTTGCACATTTTTGGTTTCACGTACGCTTCCTGCTGGTCGAAGGCGAGAAGATGTCAAAAAGCCTCGGAAACTTCTACACCTTGCGCGATCTTGTGCTGAAGGGACATAAGCCCTCGTCGATCCGGTACTTGCTGACGTCGGTTCCCTATCGTAACCAGTTGAATTTCACTTTCGATGGACTGAAGCAGGCTGCGGTCTCGGTGGAACGGTTGAGGAATTTTCGTCAGCGCTTGGCGGCGGGAAGTTTCCCGTCCGGCTCGTGCCTCGAGATGCAATCGCTCGCAGCCGAAACGGTCGACCGGATGAAGTCCGCACTTGACGACGACCTTAATACCGCTCAGGCGCAAGCGGCACTTTTCGAAATGGTGCGCCGCGCCAATGCGGCTTTCGATGCAAACGGGATTAAGCAGGATGACGTTCCACTACTACTTGCCGCGTTGGAAAAGTTCGATGAGATTTTTGCCGTGCTTAAAGGTAACGACGTCCCCCAGATGAAACAGGTTTCCGATTGGGCTTCCACGGAAGGCCGGAAAAAAGACATTAGCTTGGAACTGCGGGAGGCGGTGCAGTCCGGCCAACTCTCGGATGCCGATATCGAAAAGAAAATCGCCGAGATGGTAGCCGCGCGCAATGGCCGTAACTTCAAGTTTTCCGATGCTCTGCGCGCGGAACTCACGGCCGCTGGCATCGTCATCGAAAACACGAAAGATGGCGTGCGCTGGAGAAGAAAGTAGTTCTTGCCGGTGTTAAGCTGAAAGCCGATACCTGAAGGCCGACAGCTGGTATGAAATCCCTCGACGAATATCTCCTCGACGCCGAGCAAGCCCACGGGCATCTTTGCGCCGGACAAGTATTGGGTGTGCGGCTGGCGATGCTGGGATTGGTCAAACTCGGCATCAAAGATCCGCGCGGCAAAGACCGCAAGCGGCTTGTCACCTTCGTCGAAATCGATCGCTGCGCGACGGATGCCGTTGCTGTGGTCACGGGGTGCCGCTTGGGCAAGCGCGCGCTGAAGTTCCGCGACTGGGGAAAAGTTGCGGTAACGTTTGTAGACGTAACTACTGGTGAGGCAATTCGTATCGCAGCCAAAGAATCTTCGAAGGCTCTTGCCCGCCAACTGCATCCCGAAATCTCAGATAAGAACCAGCAGCAGATGCTGGCCTATCGCGAAATCAGCGACGACGATTTGTTCACAACGCAGTGGGTTAAGGTCGAACTGCCGCCGGAAGAGTTTCCGGGATACAAAGGTGAGCGGGTGATTTGTGAAGTATGCGCGGAGGGCATCAACTTCCGCCGAGAAGTGCGGCGAGACGGGAAGGTGCTTTGCCGCGCGTGCGCAGGAGAAAAGTACTACGAGCCTATCTAAGCCGCACGCTCGTACGCATGCGCCAAGCGCAGAATCGTCGCTTCGTCAAAATGTTTCCCGAGAATCTGCAAACCGATCGGCAACTTCCCTTGCGTTTCACCGCACGGAATTGAAATTCCCGGAATCCCCGCAAGGTCCGCGGTCACCGTGTAGATGTCCGCCAAGTACATAGCCAGCGGATCGTTTGATTTCTCGCCCAGGCGAAACGCTGCCGTGGGACTGGTTGGCGTGACAATCGCATCCACTTTGCGGAAAGCTTCTTCGAAATCTCGCGTCAGTAGCGTTCGCACTTTCTGCGCCTTCAAATAGTAGGCATCGTAATAACCCGCGCTCAACGCGTAAGTGCCGAGCATGATGCGGCGCTTCACTTCGGCACCGAAGCCCTCATCGCGGCTCCGCCGATACATCTCGGAAAGTGTTTTCACTCCCGAAGCACGATAGCTGTAACGGACACCGTCGTAGCGGGCGAGATTGGACGACGCCTCCGCGGTTGCAATCAGGTAATACGTGGGAATCGCATATGGCGTGTGCGGCAAAGAAACCGGCACAACTTCGCAGCCCAGGCTTTTCAGTTCGTCGATCGCCGATTCAACGGCATGGTGGACTTCATCGTCGAGTCCTTCGCCGAAGTATTCTTTGGCAACGCCCAATCTCAGCCCGCGCACGGACTTTTCAAGGTCGGTTGTATAGTCCGGCACGGGCAAGTCGGCCGAGGTGGAATCCATCGGGTCGCGCCCGGCAATCGCATGCAGCACAATGGCCACGTCTTTCACCGTCTTCGCCAGCGGCCCAATATGATCGAGCGAAGACGCAAACGCGATCAGACCGTAACGCGAGACTCGACCGTAGGTAGGCATCAATCCGACTACGCCGCAGAACGATGCCGGCTGGCGAATCGATCCGCCTGTGTCCGAGCCGAGTGCGACCACAGCCATGTCGGCCGCAACGGCAGCGGCCGAACCGCCGGAAGATCCTCCGGGCACACGCGTCAAGTCTCGTGGATTGTGGACGGGATGAAATGCGGAGTTCTCGTTCGAAGAACCCATGGCAAACTCGTCGCAGTTCGTCTTGCCCAGCACTACCGCTCCAGCGGCTTCCATGCGCGCCACCGCCGTGCAGTCGTAAGGCGGGATGTAGTTGCCCAGAATCTTCGATCCCGCAGTGGTGCGCACACCGCGAGTCGACATTACATCCTTGATGCCAACGGGCACGCCGCCTAGCAGCGGCAACGGCTTGCCCTCGGCGGCCATGCGGTCGATGCGATCTGCCTGCTCGAGGGCGCGCTCTTTGCACAGAGTCAGGTAGGCACCGATTTGTCCGTCTTCATTCTGGATGCGTACGTAGTGCGCTTCTGCGAGGGCGAGCGTGGTCGTCTTGCGCTCTTGTACGGCGGAGCGAGCGGCGTCGATGGTGAGCCCAGTGAGGTTCATCTTGTTTGAGCAGGCGCTTCAGAAATATTGAAAGGATTACGCCTGTTGAATCGGACCAATGGCCGGCAAATAGGTCTTATCTTTCAATCACCTTCGGCACTCGGAAGAACGTTCCATCTGCGTCGGGCGCGTTGGCCAGCGCTGATTCCTGAGACAAGGACGTGCGCAATCCCTGGGGCACATCTTCGCGATTCGCGTATGCAAATCTTTCGCTTCCCTGCTTGGAGTCGTCGACGCCGTAGCGGTCCGATACTTGCGCCATGGGTTCGACGTTGGACGTGTCCAGTTCGTTGAGCCTGTCGATGTAGTCGAGGATCGAATTCAAATCGCGAACCATGCCCGTTCGCTCGCCCCCGGAAAGTTCCAGGTTGGCGAGATCGGCGACGTAGGCGACGTCTTTTTCTGTGACCTTCATCTTCGGTGACTTATTCCTGTTTTCCCTGCCGAATCACAAACTCGATCCTCTCCACTTTTTGGCCGGCATAACGATTCAGTGTGGCGAGATAACGCGGAGCGAGGCTCTGCATCTCACGCTTCCATCCAGCATCGGGAACTTCGACACGCAAGACTGAGTTTGAGAATTCCAAAGCCTGTGTACGCCCTGCAACCACCGAACCGCAGACCAAGGGCCAGGCGAGCAACGGGGCTTCGGCTTGCGGCACGCGCCGCAGCGAATCCACAACAATTTTTTCCAATCCAGTGCCTGCCTGCTCCAATGCAACTCCTCGAAGAGTCATTTCCCATCGACCATTTCCTAGCGATCAAGCGACCGCCGGAGATTCCGATTCTAGCACTCCAGTTCGTGCGCTGCGGTCCGACAGGCCCTCGCGGTCAGACGGGGAACTCGCGCCTGACGAATTCGAGCGCCGCTTCGCGTGAAAGCAGTCGCCCTTCGAGTTGAGCATCTTCCACGGCTCCCAGGATTTCGCTGAACCTTGGGCCTGGGACGTATCCGGCGGCGATCAAGTCGTCGCCAGTCATCAGCGCGGCAGGGCGAATCTTGTCTGGCGGAATCTCGGTGAGTTTTTTCTGAATGAACTCATACGTGCTGAGGTTGCGATGGCTGGCTAGGCTATCGGCACGGTGCAACGCCAGATGTTCATCGAAGCCGGGGAGGCGGAGGAATTTTTTCAGCGTCGACTCTTTCATGCGCGTGACATGACCAAAGCGCATGTGATTGTCGACCAGAGCGAGCACCTGGGCCGCGTCGTGATTGGAGAACCGGAGACGTTCACAGATTTTCTCCGCCATCTTCACTCCCACTTCAACGTGCCCATCGAAACGGATGCGATCGGGCGCCACGCGGAAGGTCGGGGGTTTGCCCACGTCATGCAGGAGCGCGCCCCAGGCCAACGTGGGCGAGCAAGGATGGGGCAAGTGTTCCAATAGCAGCAGCGTATGAACAAACACATCACCCTCAGGATGGAACTCCGGTGGCTGCTGAACCCCTTTCATGACAGAAATCTCTGGCAAGACTTCTTTGAGCAAACCGGTTTGATCGAGCAAAAGAAAAGCGCGCCAGGCATGGCCCTCGGTGAGCATCTTGGTGAGTTCATCGCGGACGCGCTCGCGCGAGACCAGTTGAATTTCGCGGGCGAGGTGCTGAATCGCGGCCAGCGTCTCCGGTTCGATAGCGTACTCAAAGCGGGCTGCAAAACGAACCGCGCGCAACATACGTAGTTTGTCTTCACCGAAGCGGCGTGCCGGATTGCCAATGGCGCGGATGATGTGGGCATCCAGATCTTTTTCGCCGCCCACAAAGTCGAGTACTTCGCCGCTCACCGGATCGAGCATCATGCCATTAATCGTGAAATCGCGGCGGACGACGTCCTCCCGTGGATCCTCGCTGAATCGGACTTCATCGGGATGGCGTCCGTCAGAGTATCCGAGATCGCTGCGGAAGGTTGCCACCTCCACAGCGTCGGCCTTCGGCGTGATGTTCTCACTTCCGTCCCCGCGTTGCTTTTCCGGCAGCGGTACCAGCACGACGCCAAACTGTGCTCCCACGGCATAAGTGTCTGGAAAAATTTCCATCACTTGCGCGGGCGTTGCACTGGTCGCGACGTCGAAGTCCGCAGGCTCGCGTTTCAGCAGCAGATCACGGACACATCCGCCCACAAGGTAGGCCTGAAAGCCTTGCTGGCGCAGGGTCTGAATGATCGAGATGGAAAAATTCTGGGACATGACGCGGTGCCGCTCGGAAGGTCCGGCGCGGCTTTCATGATACCGCCCGCCCCTTTTTGGATTTGCGATATTCCAGAGACGTTGCCTTTTAGGTCAAATCAGGCCGTTCGCAGAAGTACCGACTGCGCAATCACACGCCGTTGCGTTCGATCCCGGCTTCTTCTTTCTTGATGGTCTTACACGCCCAGGCCATGCGCGGAGTATTGTGCGCGATGCCGATTTGTCCCTGCGCGTTCAAAACGATGATGCCGCCATGCCCATTTAAACGTTGCTTTAGATAATTCATCGCTTCCTGCGCGGCCCACTCCGGAAGATTCCCTGCTGCCACGCGGTCGGCCGTCCACTTGGCAAGGACCAACTTCATAATCGGTTCGCCCCAACCCGTGGTCGAAGCGGCCGCGCTAAGATTATCCGCGTAGCAGCCGCAACCGATCAGTGACGAATCACCCAAGCGTCCGGGAGCCTTGTTCAGCGTCCCGCCCGTTGAAGTCGCCGCGGCGATGTTGCCCTGGCGATCCAGGGCCACCGCTCCCACGGTATCGTGAGAAATCGTAGGCGCGAATAATTCGTTCCCGTGACCCGCCTCCTCGCGCTGATACTCGCGGAGACGTTCCACCTCGCGCGCAATTATCAAGTCTTCGTTCCTGCACAGTGGAACACCATGCTCCGCGGCGAACTGCTCAGCGCCTGCGCCCACGAAATAGACGTGCGGACTCTCGCTTAGAATCTTGCGCGCGGCGCGCACGGGATTCCGCAGTCGCTCGACGCATCCCACTCCTCCGGCCTGCAAAGTAGCGCCATCCATGATCAGCGCATCCAACTGCACCTTGCCATCGCGGTTCAGAAAACTCCCTCGCCCCGCGTCGAAGGTGTCGTCGTCCTCCATGAGGGCGACGGATTCCTCAATCGCATCCAGCGCCGAGCCACCACGCTCGAGTACGCTCCAGCCAGCGGCCAGCGCCTTTCGCACACCGCGCAAGTGGGCCTCGACCATGTCATCGGGTATGGCCCACGCACCACCGTGAACAACAAGAACAGGATCAGTAGGCAAGGAATATCCCCAGAAGAAGCGAAACGACTGAATAGTCTAGCATCGTGGGCCGAGGAAACTGAGGTTCCTCAGGCGGCGTGTTCCGCTTTGGCGGGCGCTGCGGGCGGAGCATCTTGGGTGCGAGTCCAGGTGTAGCGCATGCGGTGGATTACGGTAAGAGTGGAGAGCACCGCGATGATCCACAGTACGGGCGCCATGCGGTTGAAGAGCGCGCCAATGATCACCAACACCAGCCGTTCCGGGCGCTCCATGAAGCCTACGCGGCAGGATCCGATAAGCGACTCGGCGCGAGCGCGCGTGTAGCTCACCATGATGGCGCTGACCATAACGAAAGCGGCGAGCACAAGATAGACGAAGCGGTCGCCGCGGGCGTAGAAGACCAGCAGGCCCAGAAACTGCGAGGCGTCGCTGTAGCGGTCGACTACTGAATCGAAAAAGGCTCCGAAGCGGGTGACCCGGTTGGTGGCGCGGGCTACCTGGCCGTCCACGAGATCGAAGAAGCCGGAGAAGATAATGACCAGGCCGGCGAGGAAGAATAAGTGCTTTTGTGTTCCGGCGGTGGCTGACCCGAAAAGAATTGCAGCCCACGTATTTACCACGAGCCCCATGAACGTCAGCACATTCGGATTGATGCGCGACAGCGCCAGCCAGCGGACGATGGTATCGAGCAGCACACCGCAGGCGCGGCCGAAGGCGCTCGTCCATGAAACGGACATCAGGCTTCAGCCTTCTCGGGGCCGGCCTCATCGTGAACAGTGGTCAGACTTAAGATTTCCAGTTCGCGCTTGCCGTTGGGAGTGATCACCGTGGCTTCTTCTCCCACCTTCTTGTTGAGTAGAGCGCGGCCAATCGGCGAGGTGGTAGAGATCTTGCCCGCGCCTACGTCAGACTCTTCACTGGTCACGAGTTTGTATTCTATTTCTTCATTTTTGGTGCTGTCGTACACCTTGACCGTGGAGCCGAGCCCCACTTTGTCCTTGGGGATGTTGTTCATGTTGGTCAAGGAGAGATCGGCCAAACGCTTGCCGAGTTGGCGGAAGCGCGCCTTGACGAACTCCTGGCGCTGCTTGGCCATGTGATATTCCGCGTTCTCGCTGAGATCGCCGAGAGCGGCGGCGCGCTTAATTTCTTTGGGCAGCTCGTGAACCAACTCGTGCTCGAGAGCGTCGACTTCTTCCTGCAATTTTTTCCTAAGTTGATCAGTCATGCGTGGAGGACAACTTTCAAGATTATAAACCCGCTGGGAGGCTGCGGGTACCGGGGGCGGCTTCTAAAAGAGCCACCTTAGCCGTTGGGCAATGGGCCGGGAGCCCGCGATGAGTCTGCGGCCCGCCGGTTCGACGGCTTCCCGGATTGGTCTTGCCACTGACAATTGTGGCCGAGATTGCACCCTCCCTGCTGCCGGGACGACTAACATGATCTGAGGACTCGGTTCGTGTTTTCAGGTCGAATTACACAGGCGACTCTTCGTGTTTTGGACTGGCTGGCAGAACACGCGCTGCCGCCGGACCAGACTCCGGCACACCAGCGCACCGGGCGCCGGGGCGAGGAACGGGCTTACTTTCATCTCAGAAGATTGGGCTACACGATGGTGGCCGAAACTTTCGATCGCCGCGTTGCCGCGGAGAGATTGATCTGATCGGCTGGGAGGATGATGTCCTTTGTTTTGTGGAGGTGAAGACTCGCAGCACACGCGACGTGAAGCCGGCTGAAGCGGCCGTGACCGACACAAGCGCCGCGAGGTGGCAGCGGTCGTGCGAGAGTATTTGCGACGCTTTCCACCTTCGTGCCAGTGGCGCTTCGACGTTGTCAGCGTATACTATGGGCATTCAAAAGCCAGCCGGCCGCAGATCGAAGTATTTCGCAATTCCTCCCTGACGGCTTAGAATGAAAGATTCGTCTATCCTAATAAAGGGGTTTGGTGAGTGCCTGAACTCAGAAAAGATCCTATTGTTGGCCGCTGGGTGATTATTTCTACAGACCGAGCGAAGCGCCCCACTGATTTCGCCCGGGAGAATGTGAAGTTGAAGGGTGGCTTTTGCCCCTTTTGCTACGGAAACGAAAGCAAGACGCCGCCTGAGATCCAGGCCTACCGTCCGGGATCAAATGGCGGACCGGCGTCGCAGCGGGATACGCCGGGATGGACGGTGCGTGTAGTGCCCAACAAGTTTCCGGCATTGGGAATTGAAGGTACGCTGAACCGGCAGGCCGAGGGCATGTTCGACCGGATGAACGGCATTGGAGCGCACGAAGTAATTATCGAAACGCCCGACCATAATGCGAGCCTGGCGACACTGCCGCCCAAGCGGATTGAGGACGTCTTGTGGACGTTCCGCGACCGCATTCTCGATCTGAAGAAAGACCGGCGGTTCAAATACATCCTGCTGTTCAAGAACCACGGCGAGGCGGCAGGAGCGTCGCTGGAGCATGCGCACTCACAACTGATCGCGCTGCCGATTCTGCCGATCAACGTGGTCCAGGAACTGGAAGGCGCGAAGCAGTACTTCCTATATAAAGAACGTTGTGTGTTCTGCGACATCATAAGGCAAGAAACGGAAAACGGAAGTCGCGTGGTTGCAGAGAACGAAAATTTCCTGACCATTGCTCCTTATGCGCCGCGCTTCCCGTTTGAAACCTGGATTCTGCCCAAGCAGCATGAGTCGGCGTTCGAGAACTCCTCCTCGCACATGTTTGAGAACCTGGCCAAGGCGCTGAAGACGCTGCTGATCAAGGCCGACCGAGTACTGGATAATCCGCCCTACAATCTGGTGATCCACACTTCGCCGGCACAGGATCCGACCAACGATCATTATCACTGGCATATGGAGTTCATGCCGAAACTGACCAAGACGGCCGGATTCGAGTGGGGCACGGGTTTCTACATCAATCCAACGCCTCCGGAAGAAGCGGCGAAGTTCCTGCGCGAAGCCAGCGTGGAAGAGCCGGTTCCGGTTACGGTTGGATAACCGGCCGTAAGAAAAAAGAGGGCACGGCCAAGGCGCCGTGCCCTTTGCAGTTGGTACGGAGAGAGATGCTGATGGACGCGGGCGAGAACCCGACGTTTGAGCCTCGCTGGAACAGCAGCGAATCAAGGGTAAAGGTGGCGTGGGTGCGAATTGTCACGAAAATGTAAAAAGATTGGCATTCCATCGGAATGGGTAGCGCCCCGCTAGCGGAAGGATGAACGTTATCTTCTGGTGGCTAGCTTTGGGTGCGGTCCTGGAACTCTTCGTGCCACGCCATCTGAATGGCTTCGAGCTTGCCTTCGTTGGAAGCTCCGGGATCGCCTTTGAAATCTGGCAGTTCGGTCACGTAGCGGTGCAGATCGGTGAAGCGGACGGTGAGTGGGTCGACTTCGGGATGAGCTTCGGACAGCAGGATGCCGATGTCTTCGGCATCGTCCCAGGTGAGAGATTTAGGCATGGGAGAGTTCCTCAGGTGCAGCTTTCGGTTCTGCCTTCGGGCTTATGCCAATAGTGCATTGGGCCGAAAGCCGATACCTGAAGCCCAGCGCCTGTTCTAGTGATGTTCTTCCGATATGTAATTGCGGTTCCAGGCGGGGACCTCGACAACTACCTTACCCGGCTTCGTGATCTGCACCTGGCAGCCGAGACGTGAGTTTAACTGCAAATCGGCCGCCATGTCGAGGCGGTCGGCTTCGTCGTCATCCATGAGCGAAAGATTTTCGGCGCCTTCTTTGATCCAGACATGGCAAGTGGTGCAGGCGCAATTGCCGCCGCAGGCGTGGTCGAGGGGGATTCCGTAGTTAAGTGCGATGTCTAGAATCGACTCTTCTTTGCCGTGATCTTCATACGGCAGCTTGCCGTGTTCGAACTGCACGGTTTTGCCCTCGGGCAGAAACGTGATGTGTACTATGTTTTCGCCGGAAGCTTCTTCGGTGGCTGTTCCGGCGCCTTGTGATTTTTCCTCTGCCATAACTTGCTCCTCAAATACCTTCCGCCGGCAGGACGCCGGCGCTACTCAAACTCCGCTTTTGCCATGGGATGCGGCGCGGTGGGGCCTTCGCCCATGTCGGCTTCGTCCATGGTTTTGCCTTTTAGCGCGACGGAGACGGCGCTGTCCATCATTAACTCGGCCAACCGCGTTGTGCCCTGGTTAAGCGCGTCGATAGCTTTGCGTATGCCCTGGTAATCGTCTTCGGCCTGTACGGCGATCAAGGCTTTCTCCATCTTCGCAATCTTTTTCTTCTCGTCAGTGGTGAGGTGACCCCAGGCTGGGCTCTTCTTGCCTTTGTCGAGCGCCGCCAGAATGGTGGTGGCTTCGTTGCGGGCTTCAATGACCTGACGCTGCCGGAAATCTTCTTCCGCGCTGTCGAAAGAGTCGAGGATCATGCCCTCAACCTGCTCGTCGGTGAGGCCGTAGCTGGGCTGAACCTGAATCTCAGCTTCCTTGCCGCTGCGCTGTTCGCGGGCCGAGACGTGGAGAATTCCGTTGGCATCGATGAGGAATTTCACCTCGATGCGGGCCATACCCGCGGCCATGGGCGGGATGCCTTTGAGATCGAAGCGCGCCAGCGAACGGCAATCCTTTGCCAACTCGCGCTCGCCTTGCAACACGTGAATGGCGACGTTGGCCTGGCCGTCGATTTGCGTGGTGTAAAACTGCGTGGCCGACGCCGGGATGGTTGAGTTGCGCAAAATGATTTTGTCAGTAACGCCGCCCGCGACTTCGATGCCGAGCGATAGGGGCGTGACATCGAGCAACAGCATGTTCTCGGTGGCTTCGGAGCCGCCGCCGAGAATGTTGGCTTGCACAGCCGCCCCCAGCGCAACAACTTCATCGGGATTCAAATCTGTATGTGGCTCGCGGCGAAAGAGTTCCTTCACAAGAGCTCGAACTCTTGGGATGCGCGTGGATCCGCCCACGAGAACGACTTCGTCAATCTGTTCGGGCTTGAGGCCAGCGTCTTTCAGAGCTTGCTTGCATGGGCCAACGGTGCGGTCGATGATCGGCTGAATGAGCTGTTCGAACTGCTCGCGCGTGATCTCGCGCAGATAGCGCTTGCCGCAGGGCAATTCCACGTCGATGTTCACCGACGATTGCGAGGAGAGCGCGATCTTGGCTTCGATCACGGATTTGCGAATGGCTTGCCCGGCTCCGGCGTTGCGACGAAGGTCGAGACCCAAGTCGCCGAGAGTGTCGTCGAGGGCAATAGTGATCAGCAGATTGTCGATGTCGTCGCCACCGAGATGCGTGTCGCCATTGGTGGCGATGACTTCGAAGATTCCGTCGTGCAGTTTGAGAATTGAAATATCGAATGTGCCGCCGCCGAGGTCGTAGACGGCGACGATACCATTTTGTTTCTTGTCGAGGCCGTAGGCCAGCGAAGCCGCCGTGGGTTCGTTGACCAGGCGCAGGACTTCGAGGCCGGCGATGCGGCCTGCATCTTTTGTGGCCTGGCGCTGCGCGTCGTTGAAATACGCGGGTACGGTGATGACGGCCTTGGTGACCTGAGCTCCGAAGAAGCGCTCGGCGTTGCGCTTGAGCTGGCGGAGAATGAGAGCCGAGATTTCCGGAGGCGTAAAGGTCCTCTCGCCAAGTCTGATACGCAGGACTTCGCCGGCTTGCAGGTCTTCGGCGAGGCGGAAGGGGAAGAACTTCAATTCTTCCTGGATGTCGTCAACCCCGCGTCCCATCAGGCGTTTGATTGAGTAAACCGCGCGTTCAGGCGTTGCGATGAGGGAATTTCGCGCGGCATTGCCGACAAAGGGCCGATTGTCCTGGTCGAGCGCCACAACGGAAGGGACAAGATTCGAACCATCGTCGCCGGGGATCACCACAGGGCTCTCCCCTTGCATGAAGGCTACGAGCGAATTCGTGGTGCCCAGGTCGATGCCGACGATGCGATCAGTAGACATTGTGCAATTTGGTAATTTAGTAATTGGGTAATTGGAAAACTTGGGGTTCAAATTACTCAATTACCAAATTTCTTCAATTTCTCAATTTCCCAGCGCCTCACCCACGTCCCGTACTAGGTTGCGGATGTAGTTCCGGCGGTTCAGCACGTCCACCATTTTGTCGCGCTCCTGCTTGCGCTCTTCCTCTGAGACGGGTTGACCGTTCTGTTCACGCTGGATCATTCCATCCCACATCTTCCAGCGAAACTCTAGCTCATGCAGAAGCGATTCCTGCTTTTCTTCCAATTCGAGTTTCTGCCGGCCGATTTCTTCGATCAGAGCGGGATCATCCTCGCCTATCTTCTTTTGTATGCGGAGTTCTTCGAGTTGGATATTCAGATCGAAGACTTCCTCAAGCAAGTCCGGCGGTACGATCTGTTTTTTGACTTGTCCAGTGGAGCGCGCCTGCTCAGTTGCGGTCTTCGACTGCTCTTCCAACTCCACGCCTTCCAGTTTCAGAAGATACTGAGTGCGCTTGATGGGATCTTTCAATGTGCGATGAGCATCGTTGAGTAGAGAACTCTGTTGCAAGCTCCACTCCTGCTCCTGGCTGCCGGCGCGGGCGTTGAGATCGGGATGCAGCTTGCGGCTCAGCTCGTAAAAATCTTTGTCCAGAGCGGCGATATCGAGATTCAACTTTCGCGATAGGCCAAAGAACGTGAAGTAGTCCACTGGTGCCGGAGGCTGGACCTTGCCGCAAGACTCGCAAAAGTGCACTGCGCGCATGGTGCCGCACGACCAGCAGGTCTGAGTCTCCTCCGGTACGGGCTTCGCGGTAATCGTGGTCAAAGACGAATTGGTCATTCTTGTCTACTTTTCCTGCCAGGCACAGGCTTGAAACCGGTGCAAGCCCAGGGCGCTGATGTGCTGGGCGAGGACGGTCGCGCCGTGGACTTTCGCGGGCGAGGGCGCCCGCGCCACACGGTCAAGCCGAGAACGAAGTCCCGCAGCCGCACGACTTCGTGGCCTGGGGATTCACGAAGACGAATCCCTGTTGCATCAGCGTTTCCTGGTAATCGAGGATCATGCCGTGCAAGTAGATAAACGACTTCGGATCGACAAAAACGCGCACATCGTCAAATTGGAAGATGCGGTCGCGTTCGCGCGGTTGCGTGTCGAAGCGGATGTTATAGCTTAGACCGGAACAGCCGCCGCCCTGCACGCCAAGGCGCAGCCCACCCTGTTCGGGCGAAATGCCTTCCTTGGCCATTGCGCTGCGCACTTTGGCCAGGGCTTTCTCGGTAACCTGAATGCCCTTGGCTGGCGCGGTTTGCGAAGTTTGCGTGGCCTGCGGGATTTGTTCCATCACTGTTGTCATAATACGCCTTGACGCGCTGCGCGCTCACTGATCGTAGCCGTCGTACGCTCGCGAGCGCACGACGAAAACTATGCTCTTCGCGAAAGCCCTGCGCTCACTACGCTTATTGCGCTACCGCGGAGGTAGCCGGCTTGGCGCTCTCCTGCTTCTTCTTCCAGTCGCCGATTGCGGCTCGGATAGCGTCTTCGGCCAACACGGAACAATGGATCTTCACCGGAGGAAGCGACAACTCCTTCACGATGTCCATGTTCTTGATGGTGAGGGCCTCATCCACCGTCTTGCCCTTGACCCACTCGGTGGCCAATGAGGACGAGGCGATCGCGGAACCGCAGCCGAAGGTCTTGAACTTGGCTTCTTCAATCACGTTGGTCTCGCGATTGACCTTGATCTGCAGTTTCATGACGTCGCCGCACTCGGGCGCGCCGACGAGGCCGGTGCCGACGTCAGCGCTGCTCTTGTCCATGGAGCCGACGTTCCGGGGATTGTTGTAGTGATCGATTACTTTATCGCTATATGACATTTAACCTCTCCTCAAAATCGAAACTTGAAATCTGAAACCAACAGGCTGGTTACTCGCCTGCCCACTTCACATCCTTTAGATTGATGCCTTCTTTAGCCATTTCGTATAGCGGAGAAAGTTCGCGCAGACGCTCGACAGTCTCAATGACGCGATCGGCGACATAATCGACCTCGGCAGCAGTGTTGAAGCGGCCGATACCGAAGCGGATCGAACTATGCGCCAGATCGTCTCCCGTGCCCAGAGCCTTTAATACATAAGATGGCTCCAGGGTTGCGGAGGTGCAGGCCGAACCGCTGGATACGGCGATGTCATTGATGCCCATCAAGAGCGACTCACCCTCTACGTAGGCAAAACTGATGTTCAAGTTGCCGGGCAAGCGGTGTTCCATGGAGCCGTTGATATAGGTTTCATCCAGACGATTCATGATCCGGTCGCGCAGGCGATCACGCAGTCCGCCCAGCTGAGCAGCCTCGCGAGACATTTCTTCAGAAGCAATAGCGCAGGCTTTGCCCAGTCCGACAATTCCCGGAACGTTAAGCGTTCCAGAGCGCATACCCCTCTCGTGGCCGCCGCCGTCGATCATGGCAGAGATTTGCACCCGCGGATTCTTGCGGCGCACGTATAAGGCACCGACGCCCTTGGGGCCGTACATCTTGTGCGCGGAGATCGACATCAGGTCGATATTCTGTTTGTTTACGTCCACCGGAATCTTGCCCACGGCTTGGGTAGCGTCCGTGTGGAAGATCACGCCGCGTTCGTGGCACAGCTTGCCGATTTCCGTAATAGGTTGCAGCACTCCGATTTCGTTGTTGGCCGCCATGATGCTCACCAGGATGGTTTTGTCATCCATGGCGCGCTTCAGGTCGTCGAGATCGATCAAGCCGTCTTTCTGCACCGGGAGATAGGTAACGCGATAACCATATTTCTCCAGGCGCTTGCAGGTATCGAGCACCGCCTTGTGCTCAGTTACCGCTGTGATGATGTGGTTGCCCTTCTCGCGGTACATCTCGGCCGTGCCCTTGATGGCGAGGTTGTCGCTCTCAGTAGCGCCGGAGGTGAAAATGATCTCCTTGGTGGTGGCGCCGATCAGCTTGGCGATACGTTCGCGCGCCGTCTCAACGCCTTCTTCCGCGGCCCAACCGAACGAGTGGTTGCGGCTGGCGGAGTTGCCGAATTTCTCCATGAAATATGGCAGCATTTCTTCCAGCACCCGCGGATCCATAGGAGTGGTGGCATGGTTGTCCATATAAATGGGCAGCTTCACTCCTTGGGGAGCAGGGTGCTGCGTGATGGGGAGCTGCTGGGGGATCTTCACATCGGTGCTCATAATTGCTTCTCCTACCTGGTTAAATACTTAATCTTAAATTTGCGAATCTGTTGCCCGCCTAAACGATCGTTACCAGTTCGGCCGACTTGACCGCCGCAGTGTCGGCAGCTTCCGGCTCTTCCCTCATGTGAGAAATCTTGATGCGCTTCAGCACGGCTTCGATGCTCTCATTCACCTTGCGCAGCGGCTCGCGGATGTTGCAACGATCGCTCTGGCCGCACTCACCGCGAACTGTGACACAGGAAGTGATAAACAGCGGGCCATCGATGGCCTGAATCACCTCGAACGCCGAAATCGTGTGTGCCGCGCGCGCCAGCCGGTAACCACCATTCGTGCCGTGCTGCGAGTGCAGCAAACCAGCCTTCGCGAGTCGCTGGAGAATCTTGGCTAGCGCTTCAGGCGGGATGCCGAAGGAATCAGCGACGTCCTTAGCGCTGGCGCTACTAGTTCCCTCGTGAGCGTGGTCAGCCAGGTGCTTCATGGCCATCAAAGCGTAATCCGCTTTCTTAGTTAGCTTGAGCATTTTGTCCCGACTTCTGGAATCACCACCGGAACAGTCAAAGTCCGACTCATTGAGTCGGAGTTAATTGCGACCTTTTCCGTCGTACTTAATTCTACGTCCTAACTCCACAATGACGCAAGGCCTTCCAGCCAGTGGCGAGAAACGGAGCTGGATGGCAACTAATAGCGGCTGAATGGGTTAGGTCTTGGCGAGCATTTTGGTCGGAATTCAGAGCCAGGCCTTGTTCCTTTGGCGGTCTATTGGCCGAGGACCACGAAGGATTTCATATATAAGGGACTTGACAAGTGGCACAGCAGGGCTAAAATACCGGGAAATTCCCGCGAATCGATCCTTCGTTGTATTCCATGAGGGCGACGCTTCCGGATTTATGACCTCAAAGCCGTTCTCCCAGCCCCCGGATGCGAAGAACCAACCCTGCAAGCATCCGCGCGTGCAAATCGTGAGCCGCGACGAGGATGCCGAGTTTGTGGAATGCCTTGAGTGCCGCGAAATCTTCGAGTCCAGCGAACTGAAAGACATGAGCATCGAAGAGAGGGCGGAAGGCGACTCTCAGGAATCCTGACTGCTGGAATCAGCCGCAGCACCACAGTAACCAGTTCCGCCAGATTTGTGCTTGTTGTTGGCGGAATAGCACTGCTAGTCTGCGAACCGGGGGCGTGCATTCCGCACGTTGCAAGCTCATGCCTGCCGTAGCTCTAGTGGTCGACGACTCAATGCTGATTCGCTATACCGTTTGCCGCTCTTTGGAAGAGCGCGGCTTTGCGGTGGAGTCCGCGACCAATGGGCTGGAGGCTCTGCAGATTCTTGAACGGGTTCACCCTGATGTAATTGTTACTGACATGCAGATGCCGAAAATGTCGGGCAGCGAATTGATTACCGCTCTGAAGAAGAATCCATCGACCTCCCAGATTCCCATCATCATCGTGGCCGGCCGGGCCAGCGGTTTCGACGAAACAGAAACACGCGCCAATTTCGCCATCTATAAAGATATCGATATTCAAAGCCAGCTCAAAAAGGCGCTGGATGCGGTGATGGGGAAGAGTCATAGCCAAGGCGCGGGCAAGTAAAGGCCAAGGCTAGCGGATTTGTCCCTGCGTTTGGACTAGCGCAAAACGAGGCTGGCCTCGGCCGAGAAATCCATCGCAGCAAGATGCTTTGCCAGGAACTTGGGGTAAGCTGCCGCGGCAATCATGGCGGCGTTGTCGGTGGAAAGCGCTCGCGACGGGAAATACACTGGTACGCCTTCCTGAGCACCATCGCGTTCGAATGTTTTTCTCAATTCACTGTTGGCCGCCACTCCACCCGTCACGAAAAGCGTAGCCACATTGTAGGCGCGGACCGCAGCCAGAGTTTTGCCAACGAGATCGTCGACAATGGCGCGCTGAAACGAAGCGACAAGATCCAGAGTCAGCCGATCGCAAGTGGCGAGGTAATCTTCGAGCTTCGGCTTGGCAATATTCGCCAAGACCTTGCGGCGGATTTCGATGGAATCCCGCATACCGTGAACCTCAACGTACCGCAGCACGGCAGTCTTGATTCCGCTGTAAGAAAAGTCAAAGCGGGGGTGATCCGTGTCGACCTCTTTCTGTCCGCGGCGTTCCCGGCGATCGCGGTGTTTGATTTGGGATGGCTGGAACTTCACAGCGTCCGGGTCGCCATGCGGAGCGAGACGGTCAACGATCGGACCTCCGGGGTAACCCAGGCCAATCAATTTGGCGACTTTGTCGAAAGCCTCCCCGGCTGCGTCATCGCGAGTGTGGCCGATATTTTCGTAGGTCCAACCGTCGTTGTTCTGCTCGGCCAGATAAAGGTGCGTGTGCCCCCCCGACACCACCAAAGCCAGTACGGGAAATTGCAGCTCGTGATTGCCCTTCTGCCGCTCTTCCAGCAGAACCGCATGGATGTGGCCTTCGAGATGATTGACCGCAACGAGCGGTTTGTCGAGGGCGAAAGCCAGAGCCTTGGCATAACTGATACCCACCAGCAACGCTCCAGCGAGGCCTGGGCCCTGCGTCACGGCAATCGCGTCCACGGAGTTATAAGTCTGGTTTGCCTCAGACAGCGCTTGGCGAACGACAGGAACAATCGCGCGCAAATGCTCGCGCGATGCAAGTTCTGGCACCACTCCGCCATAAGGCTGATGGGTGGCGATCTGTGAGGCCACCACATTGGAGACGAGCTGCTGACCCGAACGCACCACGGCCGCCGCAGTCTCGTCGCAGGAGCTTTCGATACCGAGAATATAGGCGTCGGGCATGAAACTATACTATTAGAACTTAGGTGCAGATTTTGTATTCGTGCTGCCCGTGACACACATTCTCAGAGCCAGCCCTTGGTGCGGGCGATTCGGGAGGCTTCGACGCGGTTGCTGGCGCCCATTTTGCTGATGGCTTCCGATAGGTAATTCCGCACGGTCCCTTCGGATAGTCGAAGCTCCGCAGCGATGTCCCCGCTTTGCATGCCTTCACCGGCCAGGCGCAAGACCTGGCGTTCGCGATCGGTGAGGGGATCCGTCTCGGCCCAAGCCTCAAGTGCGAGGTCGGGATGGATGACGCGCAAGCCCTGCTGCACGCGGCGGACGGCGTCGGCAAGCTCTTCGGCACGCATGTCTTTCAATAAATATCCCAAGGCGCCGGCCTCCATGGCGCGCCGCAAATATCCTGCGCGCGCGAACGTGGTGAGAATGATGACTCGTGTGCTCGAACGGCGGCGTTTGAGTTCGGCGGCGGTATCGAGGCCGGTCATGAGCGGCATCTCGATGTCAGTGATAAGGACGTCGGGCTTGTGGGCGAGCACCGCTTCCAGCGCCTCTTTCCCGTTGCGCACCTGGGCCACGACGGAAATGTCGCCTTCGATTTCCAGCAGGGCGGCCAAAGCGCCGAGCACCATGCCCTGATCTTCGGCGAGAACAACCCGGATGGTGTTGCGATTTTCTTTCGCGCTGGGATTCAATTAGAAGGGACCTCGGTTTTCGGCGCGGCACCTTCCTTCAGAGGAAGAGTGATGATAAGCCTGGTGCCGGCTTCGGAGTCGCGATTGAGCGTTCCTCCTAACATCTCGACGCGCTCGCGCATGCCGCGCAGTCCGTTGCCTTCGCTTTGAACACCACCGCGGCCGTCATCTGCGATCTCGAGCCGGCAGGAACCATTTTGCTGTTCCAGCCGCAACCTGCAAGTGTGCGCGTGCGCGTGGCGCACAACATTGGTGACGGCTTCCCTCACCGCCATCGACAACACGCTTTCGTGCAGCGCGGGCAGGGCGATTCTGGCTGCTTCACATTGAACAGCAACGCCGGCGGTCTCCAGCGTGGCTTTCGCTTGAGCAAGTTCGGCCGGCAGTCCTTGCGAACGATAGCCACGGATCGCATCGCGGACTTCCGACAGAGCCTGGCGCGAAATCTGTTCGACCTCGCGAATTTCGTTGCCCGCGCGTTGCGGATCGCGATCCATCAGCTTTCCGGCAAGTTCGGCCTTCAGGATGATTACAGAGAGTGTGTGCCCGAGGACATCGTGCAGATCACGAGCAATGCGTTCGCGCTCAGCCACTTTGGCGAGATGCTCAATTTCTTCTTGAGCCCGGATCAACTTCCTGTTGGTTCGATTGCGCTGCGCGAAATGAATGTTGCTGGCGCCAACGACGAAAGAAAGTCCGCTTCCAAACAAAAGGAACCAGCCATTGAGGTGGAGTGCCCACCACGTGAGTACCGCCGCGGCTTCAACCGCCAGCAGCACCTTGATGCCATCGACCTCGTTATCCACAACGAAAGGTCCGCAAGCTGCAGCGAAAATGAAAAATGTGGTTGCGCCTCCGTTGTACTTGGCAAAGGCCACACCCATCAGAACCATGGCGGCAAGGTGCAGCAGTCCCTGCCCGCAGCTAACCCAGAACAGCGAGAAGTACAAGAGTAGAAAAACAGCAGTCGCCAGCAAAGTAAAGAACCAAACCCGGGCGCTGGCATGACCCACGATGGGATCGATATAAAAGAATCCAAAGTACAGGACGGAGTACACCGCCCATGTGTATTCGCTGTTCTTGGGCAGAAGTCTCATAAGATGGTCGCGCTCTTGGAGCAGTCCGCCATTGCTCCATCGCTATTGCCCAAGCCGGCTCCCTTCCGGCATCGCTTCTATTATCATCCATCCTTGGTCAGTTCCGGCTTTTCCTAAATACCCCTCCGGCGGTCACATACCAGATCAGCAGAGCGGCAGGAATCAGCACGAGGAGCCAGCGTGCACCACCATACAGGGCGAGCACACCGAGAATGATCAAAACCATCGTTGACCCGTATTCTTTCTTGGCGTCCGCGCTCATGATGTCCCTGCCTTTCTCTGGCTCTCTGGCACCCTACGAAAAAATCCACCCCTCGCAATGGAAAGTTAGCCGTAGAGTTTTCCCTGATCGCGTTGGAAGCCAATACGTGCGACGCCCAGGCAGATCAAAGTGAAGGCGAGTAGCACCTCCCAGTGCGTTGTGGCGGGCTCGTGGCGCCCAGCGCCCACTATCCCCAGCGCCAGTTGCGACAGGTGATAAGGCGGGAGCGCCAACGCGATCTGCCGCACGAGCTTGGGCAGAAACATATAAGGCACCCACAAGCCGCTGCAGAACGACAGCGGCAGATAGATCAGGTTGATGGCAGCAGGCGCGGAATTTGGCCCAGCGAAATATCCGATGGCCAATCCCATGGCGGAAAATGGAAGCGATCCGGCCACGAGCGTTCCCAGCAGCTTTACCATTTCCGTGAGTGGTAAGCGCACTCCACCGAAACTGATCCCCAACACCAGCAGCAGCAACACAACGATGGCGCTGAAAATCATGCTGAGAACAACTTTAGCCGCGAAGTAGGCGAACGGAGGCATGGGACTAGCCCGCTTCACCTGCAACCATCCCAGTCCCCGGTCGGAGGCGAGGCCTGATGCTGTTCCAAACAGCGAGGCTCCCATGACGCCGAAGGTTCCATAGGTTGCGATCAGATAGGTTGGAACACCCGTGCCGCCGATGCCTTCCTTAGCGTTCAACACCAAGCCGAAAAGCACGTAGAACATCAGCGGAAAACTGATCACCGAGACTGTATAGACGCGCAAGCGGAGGTTCTTCAGGAACTCATACTTTGCTTCCTTCAGGTAAATCGCGGCGGTGTGGCTGGTGGACCGCTCGATCTGTGTGCGGCTCAGAGCCGCTACAAAAGTGCTCATGGTCGTTTCCTCGCCTTTCCGCGCGTTGCGCGCGGGGAGATGCGTACATCAGTTCTGTCGATTTTCGGTTTGGCCATTGTCCTGTGTGAGAGCCAGAAACGCTTCTTCTAGACCCGCGGTGGTGATCTCCAATCCCGAGAGTGTGGGATCGCGGGCAAGCAAGGCTCGCACCACGGATTCGGCTTCCGCGGCATGGATCTCCACCGCTTCGCGATCTTGTTTGGCAGCAGTCACGCCCGGAAGTTGTAGTACGCTGGCCACATTCAGCGCCGTGACACAGCGGATCCTCTTGCCACTGGTTTGCGATTTGATCTCTGCGGGCGTGCCTTCGGCGATAATCTCGCCTTGGTTGATGACGGCGATGCGGTCGGCCAGAGCGTCAGCCTCCTCCAGATAGTGCGTGGTCAAAATGACGGTCTTTCCGCGCTCCACCAAGCGGCGAATTTCCTCCCAAAGCGCACGGCGCGCTTCCACATCAAGCCCCACGGTGGGCTCATCGAGAAACAGCAAATCGGGATCGCCGCAAATCGCCAGAGCAAACAGGGTGCGCTGCCGCTGCCCACCGGAGAGATCACCAAACTTGCGGTCACGCAATTTCTCCAGCCCAGCGGTGGCCAGCACTTCCTCAAGTGGCAGTGGGTCTGGATAGTAGCTGGAAAACAAATCAATGTGCTCGCGCACGCGCAGAGTTTCCGGCACGCGTCCAACCTGCAGCATGGCACCGGTGCGCATGCGATTCTGCGGGTTGGTAGGATCTCCTCCGAACACCCGTGTCTTACCGGAGTTAGGCAGAATGAGCCCGAGCAGCAACTTCACTGCAGTTGTCTTCCCTGCTCCATTGGGACCCAGCAGCGCGACCACCTGACCCGCACGGACGGCGAAGTTCACATTCCGCAGGGCGCGGACTTCCCCATAGTTCTTGATAACACCTTCCAGGCTTGCCACGAGAGCGCCGGAGCTTGCGCGCTGCATGTTTTGCGGTTCTTCGAGAGTCGCGATCATAGCCATCTCCGCCTTCAGAGGTTGTTGCCGGTTCTCTATCCGGTGCCAGCATCATCGCGGAGATGGGAGTGCGGCACCAGTGCCGTTCATCACAGGATCGGCGTGACAAATGTCATGGGTCTGAAGGAAAAGATTTGGTGAGAAATTGGCTACTCCAAAGACCGAGCCAACCGTTCAAAGTTAGAGTTTTTGCAATTTCCGGTGTCCGCTGTTACGAAATCCGAACAAGGCCGCCGATCTCGTGTGACGGGGCGCGCCGAGGAGTCCGCTATCGTCCAAGCGATATATGCGTGATTCACTAGGCAGGACGTGAGGGAAACGTTGTTCTGAAATCGTAACAAGATTCTCGCAACCACGTTTTCCTCGCAAATTCATGACATAAGAGCGGTGCCTCCTGTTATCATTGCGGCCAATTCCTATGATGGTCCTCACTGCAATGGAGGCTAGGCATGCTCCCGGCCGGTAAGAGTCTTCGCACACTGCGCGAAAAGCTTGGCTTGACGATGCGCGATATTGAGACTTCCAGTGCTCGCATGGCGGAGAAGTATCGCAACGAGGAGTTCTCGATCCCCCCAAGCCGATTATCGGACATCGAGACCAAAGGTGTTTTGCCCAGTATTTTCCGTTTATATACGCTGGCCGTGATCTACCGCCGCGATCTACGCGAACTGCTGGCCTGGTATGGCGTTGATATGAACAATATGGCAGCTGATCTGGGCATGATTGCACCACCCCGATCGCATGTCTCCGAAGCTCTCTCCGGACTATCCTCTGTACAAATGCCGATCCGCATGGATCCTGGGTTCGATGAACAACGCACGACTAATCTCGGCCGCATGGTCGAACAATGGGGTTTGGTGCCCTTGTCGTACCTGGCGCAGTTCGCCCACAGCGATTTTACCTACGGCTACATCGGCAACCAGGATCTCACCATGTACCCGATTCTTCCGCCCGGAAGCTTCATCCAAGTCGATGAGGAAAAGAATAAAGTGACGGATGGAACGTGGCGGTCAGAGTACGAACGTCCGATCTATTTCGTGGAAACTCGCGATGGGCACACTTGCTGCTGGTGCAGCATGCGTCGTGATGACCTTATCTTGCAACCGCACCCGCTCTCTCCGGTTCAGGTCCGCATTTTGCGCCATCCTCAGGAAGCCGAGATCATCGGGCAGGTTGTGGGGGTTGCTATGAAGCTGACGGAGTGGCAGGCTTTCGGTTCTTCTCCAGGTTCGAAAGCGCAACCAGCACTGCATTAAGATGGCGGGCGGAAACGGCATCCGGTGAAGGAAGCAATTCGTTGAATTGTTCCTGCATGCCTTCTATGTAAGCACCCGCAGTCTCCTCGCTGGCTCGGGTCGATTTGCGCAAATCCTCCTCCAAATCTGAAATCGGGGTCCTGAGCACCTTGGACAGTACTTCTATGTGAGCCGCTTTTAGCGCGCGCTCCGAGGACTCCTCCCCATGGACGAGTGACATGCCCCAGTGCTGATATCCCCCTTCCCGCCGACGCAGCGAACCTAGATACGCCAGTTTCGCAAGCAGTCCGGAAACCGCAGCCAGCGTGGTTTGCCGCAGATCTTGTAGAGCGGACTTGAGAGTCATCTTGTTACAAATTCCGAACAACAAAGGACTTGCTGTAATGTTTCCAGCCAATTAGCAGCCATGAAAGTATCACGACTCGATTTTCTAACACAAGGAGAAAACAATCGTGAAACGTACCCTACTGGCCGTTGCTGCAGCCCTGATGTTCCTCAATACCTTGGTAATTCCGACCGTGGCGCATGCCGACGGTCAACCTGGTGGGAACTGCTCCGGCCAAACCTCCTGCAGGCCTTAGCCGTTTCACAAGAAGTTACGAAAAACGGAAACGGCCCACGATCATGTTGCCGGCGGCGACTTGTTGAGCTATAGTGCCCGGCTACGGTCATGTTTCAGCCGCATTCAGTCTTGTGGCACTACTTGTGGGTCGCGCCCTGCGTCCTCCTGGCGGTTCTTGCCCTCCTGATGTGGAAGCGGGGGCTACATAAGGAGTTCCCGGCCTTCTTTTGCTACGCCATTTTTGAGGCTGTGGGAGGTGGGATTCTCTATGCAATTGACCTTAGCCCGTCTGTCTTCTCGGATAAGGTCTATTGGTGGAGTTATCTCTTTTTCTTGCTTCTTGAGGCGTTGATAAAATTCATCGTGATTGGCGAGGTCTTCACTCACCTATTGCGTCGCTATCCACCGCTTGGAAGATTCGCCAAGGTGCTCATAAGTGGTGTCGGCATTGTTCTCGTACTTACGGCTACGGTCATCGCAGCCTATGCGAATCCCACGCCGTTCTGGCTCATTTCCGCAACGCGCATCTTGTCTAGGAGCGTCAGTGTGGTTCAGTGTGGACTGATTCTTTTCCTTTTTGTCTTCGCCGCCCACTTCCACTTGACGTGGGGACGCTCTGTTTTTGGGGTCACACTCGGTTTTGCCGTGCTTGCCTCGGTCTACCTCGGCCATTGGGCTCTCCTGGCGAGTTGGCTCCTTGGTCAGAAGACCTACATCCTTGACTTTGTCATTATGGCCACTTACCACGTTTGCGTCCTCATTTGGTTTTACTACCTCCTCGTCCCCCAGAGGAATGCCGCGACGTCTGCGGTTCCGTTGCCTGAGCACAATCTCGAACTTTGGAACCGGGAACTGGAGCGTCTGCTCCAACAATGAATCTGGCTGTCATCCTCGTCATCGCCGCTGTACTCGCGCTGGGCATCATTTTGAGCCTGGCCGTAACCCGAAGCCTGCAGGCAAGGGGAAGCGCCAACTTGGCCGCGACGATCCGGCCTATCGATGTGGAGGCATTCCGCAATCTAATCAACCCCGCTGAGGACGACTACCTTCGCCGCCGTTTGCCTCCCGCTCAGTTCCGGTTGGTTCGTCGAGCGCGATTGCGCGCCATGGCCGCCTACGTTCAAGTCGCAGGAAGAAATGCCACTGTGTTGGCGCGCGTGGGCGAATCCGCTTTGGCCAGCGGCGATCCGCGAGTTGCCGAAGCCGCGCAGCAACTGGTGAATCACGCGCTGTTGCTTCGTCGTAATTCCACGGTGGCGCTGGCGCGGATCTATATTGCCTTGGCATACCCCAACTCTGGGTTTGCCGCCTTGCGTGTGGTCGACCGCTACGAACAGTTAAGCAGCTCGGCGATGCTGTTGGGAAGACTGCAGAATCCCGCTGCAGCGGTTCGCCTGTTCCGCAGCTAGCCCTCTGACATGGATCACAGCGCTGAACCGATGCAGGTGCTACTGTCCGCGTCGGCGTCGCCATGCCTGAGGAAGGCTCCCTGGGTAACCTGGACACCACCCCTGATCATTCTTGCCTTGTTTTCGTTACCCGTTCTGGTGTAAAAACCAGCGGGGCCCGTCATCCCAAGAAGATTTTGCGCTATTTCGGCCATCCGCTGTTTTGGAGTTGTTTCTGCCGGCACCTTGAAGTGTCGGAGTCAATGGAGACTCTATGATCCGCATCAGTGTGATCCGCATGATCATGATCCGAAGGGTGAAAAATTTCTCCGTCTCAATGCTCGTCCTGTTGCTTTCCTCCATCGCCTTCGGGCAGGGCGGTGTCGCCACTGGCGACCTGCACGTTACCGTGAAGGACCCCAAGGGCAATCTGGTCACCAATGCAACAGTCACGGTAAGCGATGTTGCCAAGGGCCTGGAACGAACCGGCACCAGCGACGACGAGGGCGGCTACAGCGCGCGGCTGCTGCCCCCGGGAACTTATACCGTCACAGTGCAAGCGCGGGGCTTCGGCAAAGCCGAAGCCAAGGACGTCAGCGTCACCGTCGGAGGACTGGTGGAGCTTCCGGTGGCGCTCGCGCTGGCTACCGGCAAAGAAGTGGTGGAGGTCAGTGCCCAGGCAGAATTAGTGGAGACCTCGCGCAGCTCGACCACGGACACGATCGGACAGCAGCGCATCGACAATCTGCCGATCAACGGGCGCAACTACATTAACTTCACGCTGACGGATTCTCAGGTGGTACGCGACAACGCCCCGAGCCTCGGTGCAGCGCCCACGTCTGGGCTCAACATGAGCGGCCAGCGCGCCCGCTCCAACATGGTCAACGTCGACGGCGCCGACGCCACCGACAATTCCACCAACGGTGTGCGCTCCACCGTTTCCCAGGAAGCGGTGCAGGAATTTCAGATCATCACCAACAACTACGCGCCCGAGTACGGTCGCGCCGCCGGCGGCGTGGTGAACATCATCACCCGCTCAGGATCGAACGACTTCCACGGCGACGTCTACGGCTACCTGCGCAACCGGAATTTCCAGGCAGTGAACCCATTCAGCACGGTTCCGAATCCTGCCTACACACGAGTGCAAGCTGGCGCAGCGTTCGGCGGACCGATCAAGAAGGATAAGACGTATTACTATTTTTCTTACGAAGTTACGCGGCGGCATGAAACGGGATTTTCCGACATTGGCCAAGGCAACTTCGGGCTCGTTCCTTTTGATACATCGCAGGTGGGATTGCCTTTTGGAACGCTGCAGCTGACTCCGGGACCGGGGGGTCAGATCGACTTCCTCACGAATCCGGCAACGCTCGCGGCCGAGGCAAATCCCGTTGTTCTGGGCGCAGTCGAACAGTATGTCGTCCTTGCCGGAGCATCTTCCGGCCAGGCAATTCAAGGAGTTTGGCCTTCCCAAATGGTGGAGGCCCTGACTCTCGGCGCTACCGGCACTTTCGCCGGCTTCCCAACGACTTGTACGCCGGCGGCCTGCGAAGGCCCCGTACCACTCTCGTATCAGACCCTGGCGTCGCAGATCGGTAACTTCCCGGTCTTCGAAGGCACCAGCCTCTATTCGCTGCGCATCGATCACAACGTTAACAATAACAACCGCCTGACGCTGAGGGCGAACGTCAGCCCGAGTACAGTGACTGGCATTGAAGTGAGCGGTCAAGATCAGCCGGTCGGACAAAACGCCTACTCGCGCACGTCGCAGCAGACCTACCGCGACGTGACCGGCGTGGTGAAGGACACCTGGACCATTGGCAATAACAAGGTGAATGAATTTACCTTTCAGTATGCGCGCCGAGGGCTTTCCTATTACTACAATACTCAAATCCCGGGAGGTTCTGACCCTGCCGTGAATATCCCGGGCTTTGCCTATTTCGGCCGCGAGCCTTACTCGTACATCCAGCGCGTGGAACAGCGCTATCAGTTCACCGACAACTTTTCCTGGACCATCGGCCGCCACAATACCAAGTTCGGCGCGGACTTTAACTATCTGCCCCTCACCGCAACCTTTACCGTGAACTACGGCGGCGTGTACGACATTGGCCCCCTCCCTGCCGCCAGTCTGGGATTCTCCATTCCCGGCCTTTCATTTCCCGCTCTCTCGCCGGTGCAGGCTTATGGCGCGGGCATCCCCCAGGACTTTGTTCAGGGCATCGGAAGCCCCAGCGATTCGTTCAGAAACATTCCGATCGGGGTTTTCTGGCAAGACTCCTGGCGGGTCAGCCCCACCGTCACTCTGAACTACGGCGTGCGCTATGATGTGGAAATCCCGCCAACATTCGCGCCGCCGGACGCCCTCGCACTGGCCGGATACAACTCCCTTGGATTGCAGAAAGGGATCCAGATCGCGAAGCACAATATACAGCCCCGGGTCGGCATGGCATGGGATCCTAACGGCGACGGAAAGACTGTGGTTCGGGCGTCCTACGGAATGTTCTATGACCATCCGCTGCTCGGTCTCTATTTCCTGGGCCAGGCTTCCGACGGGTCCTCCAGCGGGCAGTTGGCGTTTCCCGGTGGTACACCCTGCAATGTCGCTTCCACCGCCTTCAATCCCGCGAATCTCAACGGCTCCAGTATTCTTACTGGCACCCTTGGAAACGCGAATTGCATGCCGGTTAGCCAGCTGAATTACGAGCCCAACCAGCAGCAATTCCGATCATTCTTCCCTCCGGGCCAGTCGAATCAATCGCTGTTCCTCGAACAGCAATATCTGACCAATCCGCCGTTCCCGTACGCTCCAGCTCCATTCCCGCTGGCGTTCCAGCCCTTCGGCTATCCGCAGGCTAAGAACTTCGTATACGCCTACGCCCAGCAAGCAAATTTCACCGTCGAGCGCGATCTCGGCGGCGGCTTTGCTCTGAGCCTGGCCTACAACTTCAACGGCGGACGCCACCTCAACCGCCCCATCAATGCTAGCCCGGTCCGTGGCGACCTGGTGACGCAGAACTGGATGGCCGCGGTGGGAGCGGGGGCCGCCACGCCGACGACCGACCCCTTATTCGTCACAACTTGTGGCGCCAGCCCCCTCGCAGGTGCGTTCCCGGGGGCACTGCCCTACTATGTCCCGACCGCGCTGGTGAACTTGTTCCGGCCCTCCGGCTTGAACGCCTCCATGGTTACAGCCTTCCCGACCTGTGTGACAGACGCCATCGCTGATCTGGCGGTAGCCGGACTCAATGCAAGCTGCAATCCCTCCACCCTTAGCGGTTGCGTCCCCTTTGGCGATATGGACGCCAACTACTCCAACGGTAGCTCGATCTACCACGGCTTCAGCGCCAACCTGCGCAAGCGCTTCAACCGCCACTACCAATTTCTCGCTTCCTACACCTGGTCGCACGCAATTGACGACTCTACCGATCTGCAATCCACAACTACTCCACAGGATAGTTTTTATCCTGCCCTGGAGCGTTCCAATTCGCTGTTCGATCAGCGCCACCGCTTCGTTTTCAGCGGCGTCTACCAGACGGGCAAGCTTGCAGGCAGCGGATTCGGCAGCAAGTTCTTTAGCGATTGGACCTTTGCTCCCATCATCGATGTGGCCTCCGGCCGACCGTTTAACATCATCACCAGCGGCGGCGACAACTTCCAGGAGTCTTCGCTCACCAGCCGTCCGAACATCGTGGCGGCGGGAACGCCCACGAACAACTGCGGCTACGCGACCGAAGCGTCTAAGTACTCACCCACGGGCTTCTTCCAGGAGCCCTGCTTTGCTGACGTCACATTAGCGCAGCTCGCCAGTCCCAGCGCGCTGCTCGCTCTCGACGGCAACCTGGGCCGCAATGCCGGAACACAGCCTTGGACGATCTTTAACGATCTGCGCATCGCCAAGCGCGTTTACTTCGGAGAGCGCTTTAGCATGGACTTGATCGCCGACATGTTCAATATCGCGAACCGGTACAACGTGGCCGCCGTCAGCCCTCTCTGCAGCGGCTCATCCTGCACCGCGGGCCAAGCTACAGCTGCGTACGATCCGCGGCAGTTCCAGTTCGCGCTGAAGTTCAACTGGTGAGGTTTTCGATGGGTGGCTAAGTCTGGATTTTTACTCACGGTGAATCCGGACGGAAAGCGTGGAACTTCGTCGCGCCTTTTCGCGTAAATTAATTGCATGTCAGGACCAGCGATGAATCTTCCGCCGGAGCCTTCGGCTCCTCAACCGGTAGTTCCTTCGCCAGCGGCCACGAACAACGTCTTCCGTGGGCCAAACGGCATCCGGGCCGGCTGGCGGGCGCTCATTTTTCTGGCAATCGTGGCTGGCCTTGTGGCTGCGGTTAACCTCGTCATCGCGCTGGTGGTGCATTTTGTGCTGCACCGCCGGCCTCACTTCGGAACTGCTTCATCGCTCTCACCCGCTGTGGCTGCCCTCAGCGACGGGTCGATTTTTCTCTTCACCGGCGTCGCCGCATTGATCATGAGCAGGATCGAGCACCGCAAGTGGGGACAATACGGCCTGCCGGCAAAATTTGCCTTTCGCAAGGATTTCTGGCTCGGAACTCTCATTGGTTTCCTCGCCATCAGCACCAGCCTTCTTGCCATCTTCGCTCTCCACGGATTTCATCTCGCTGGTATTGCTATTTACGGTAAAACCATCGTCATAGCCACAGCTGCCTGGAGTGCGGCCTTCGTGATCGTTGGTTTGGGGGAGGAATTCGCCTTTCGCGGATATCTTCAGTACACGCTCACGACCGGAATGGGCTTCTGGCCCGCCGCCATTCTCCTCTCGGCATTATTCGGTCTCGCCCACGCGGCCAATCCTGGCGAGAGCAAGTTCGGACTCTTCTCGGTGGTCTGCTTCGGGCTGCTGTTCTGCCTGTTCCTTCGCCGTACCGGGAACCTATGGTGGGCCGTCGGATTCCACGCGGGATGGGACTGGGGACAAACCTTCTTCTACGGCGTACCCGACAGCGGATTGGCTCCCTATCACAACTTGTTCAACTCCGCGTTCAGCGGACCGCGATGGCTCACGGGCGGCAGCGTCGGCCCGGAAGCCAGCATCTTCACTCCGATTGTTCTGCTTATCGTCGCGATCTTCTTCAGCCGTGTGTATCGCGAGAATTCGTATCACCCACTCGACAGGAAGTCGTAGAAGATGCTCCCTGACTGAGTGCGCCGAAGCCTGAAAGCCGCAGTGTTACACTTTCTCTTCACCCATCCTTGGCGCTTGCCGGAGTTTTTTCTTCCATGCCTCAACCCTATACCCCGACGTCGCGGACCCGTCTGGTCCGCGAAGCTGATCGTGCTGTTTATGACCGCGAGGCGGCTTATCGAATTTTGGACGAAGGATTTCTGTGCCACGTCGGCTTCGTGGTCGACGACCAGCCCTTCGTGATCCCCACGTCTTACGGACGTGATGGCGACTGCCTCTACATTCACGGCTCCGCCGCCAGCCGCATGTTGCGCCAAATGAAGGATGGCGTCCCGGTTTGCGTGACGGTCACGTTGCTCGATGGACTCGTGCTCGCCCGTTCCATCTTTAATCACTCCATGAACTACCGTTCGGTGGTGATTCTGGGCAAAGCGACGCTGGTGGATGATCCGGCCGAAAAACTCCAAGCCTTGCGTCTTCTCTCTGAACACATCATTCCCGGCCGTTGGGCGGACTCGCGACAACCCAATGAGCGCGAACTGAAGGCGACGTCCGTGCTGCGGCTACCGATCGAAGAATTTTCGGCCAAGGTTCGCATCGGCCCGGTCATCGATGATGAAGATGACTATTCCTTTCCCACTTGGGCTGGAGTGGTTCCGCTGGAAATAAAGGCAGGCACGCCGATCAATGATTCGCGACTTGATCCAGGGCGTGAAGTTCCGCCCTACGCAAAACACTATTCGCGCAGAAGGTGAATTGATCACCTTCCATCACGGAATTAGCAGCAACTTCCCCGTCGTCTTCCGTCCTTCGAGATCCCGATGCGCCCGCTGCGCCTCGGCCAAGGGGTAGATGTGTTCGATGCGAAGTTTGAGCTTTCCTGACTCCAACATGCCAAACACCGCGCCGGACCGCGCCACCAATTCATCCCGCCTAGCGATGTAATTTACGAGTGTGGGCCGCGTTACATAGAGCGAGCCCTTTTGTGACAAGGCAACCAAGTCAAACGGCGGAACGGCACCGCTCGAGCCGCCGAAGAGCACCATCATTCCGCGCGGTCGCAGGATGTTGAGCCCCTTCTCGAATGTAGTCTTCCCCACCGAATCGTAGACTACATCTACACCTTTGCCGCCAGTCAGACGTTTTGTTTCAGCCTCGAAGTCGGACTGCGTGTACAAAATGACTTCATGCGCTCCTGCTGCGTGCGCTAGCTTTGCTTTCTCCTCTGTGGAAACTGTGGCAATCACTCGCGCGCCGATGTTGTGTGCCATCTGCACCAGCAGGAGTCCTACTCCACCGGCCGCCGCGTGAACCAGTGCCGTCTGCCCCTGCTTTAGCGGATACGTATCATGCGACAGATAGTGTGCCGTCATCCCCTGCAGCATGGCGGCAGCCGCCTCGCGATCGCTTACACTCTGCGGAATCGGAACCAGCCGCTCAGCCGGAACTACGGCATATTCCGAATACGCCCCTTGTATCCCGGTCCAAGCCACACGGTCACCGGCCTTCACGGAACTCGCCTCGGAGCCGACGGCGGTCACTACGCCTGCGCCTTCCTGCCCTGGAATAAACGGCAGTGGCGTCTTATACCGTCCCTCGCGAAAGTAGACATCGATAAAGTTCACGCCCGAGGCAGCAAGTTTCACCACGGCTTCGTTCGCTTTCGGCTGTGGGACCGGCGATTCCGCCACTTCCATCACTTCCGGTCCGCCGACTTGTTTGACCTGAATGGCTCTCATGTTTGCCTTGGATTCCGTCCCGAGAATAAAAGATTCCGGATTCACAATTCTAGTTCTCGGTTCTCGGTTCTCGGTTTTCGTGGCTCTGCGCTTTCTGGGAACTGAGAACTCTTCTGCTACACTTGCACGTTCGCTGCAAGGAGCCCTTCGTCATGCCTGAAAAAAAGCCCCAGACTTTCGCCAATCACTCGCGCTTTGATCCTCTGTTTCACTTTTTCGTGTTGCCGGTCTTCATCCTCTCCGCCATCGGTGGCACTATACACTTCCTTTGGCATCCCAGCTGGCACTCGGCGTCATTTTTTGTGATCTCGGTGGCCGCCGTGATCGCGGTGCTGAAAATTCGCCTGTATGCGCTCAAGGTGCAAGACCGCGTAATTCGCCTGGAAGAACGTCTCCGGCTAGCTACTCTTCTAGCCGAGCCATTGCGTTCCCGAATTCCGGAACTAACTGAAGGGCAACTCATCGCGTTACGTTTCGCCTCAGATGCGGAGGTGCCCAAATTAGCCGAACGGACACTCGCCGAAACGCTTTTCCGGGCGGACATCAAGAAAGCGATTCAAAGCTGGCGGCCGGACTACTGGCGGGTCTGACGCCCACTTCGTCGACTGAGCGGCAAGCCGCGGGGTTCTGTTCTCTTCGAATCATCCCTTCAAACCTTTTACCCGGCCTCCGCCGTCTGGCTAAGGACTAGCGGGAGTAACCATTTTGTCCCGGTGCCGAAAGTAACGGACCTAGTCCCTTTTCGGCGTTGACCCGAGGGTGACTGGGAGGTACGATTTTTGATAGAATCCACCGGGTTTTAACAACAGGAGCAATTCGTATCTCATAGAAAAATATGCGAGTTGCAAAAATCCAAATCCAGATCGCCGTGCTGGCTGCGCTGACCATCGCCTGCTCCTGCTGCCAGAGTGCGCAAAAGCCGGTCGCCGTGGTGCCTCCCGGAGCGCCGCCGCCGCTAACCGCCAAAGCGGGCCCCTCCGCACAGCCGCAAGCTAGCCCCGCGCCACCACCGGCAGACACTCAAAGCCAGCAGCCAACCCAAGCGGCGCAGGTCAAACTTCAATCCCCGGCCCTGAAGCCCGCGCCTGATCAGGTCGACGATCTGCTCTCTCGCGTCGAAAAGGAATATCAAACAGGATTGGCAAACTACCAGGCAGGGCACGCGGATGCTGCTAAACAGAATTTCGACGACGCCTTTAACGCACTGCTGGAAAGCAAGCTGGATATTCGGTCCGATGATCGGCTCGAAAAAGAATTCGAACGTATCGTGGACGGAGTCAACCATCTTGATCTGGGTGACTTAGCCTCAGACTCCGAAGCCCAGAAGTCAGAACCCGCGCCGATCGATGAAACCAACGGAATTACGCCGGCCGCCGAACCTGGAGTGAGGGCAAAGGCTCAGGCCGAGATCAAGTCAACCCACTCCGATCTGCCGCTCATGATGACGGACCAGGTCGCCGGGTACATCAGCTATTTCTCCAACCGTGGACGTGGGACTTTCGAGCGCGCCTTCGCCCGCTCCGGTCGATACCACGACATGATGGTTCGGATCCTGAAGCAAGAGGGTGTTCCGCAGGATCTGATCTATCTGGCGCAGGCCGAATCCGGATTCCAGCCCACGGCGGTTTCTCGCGCCGGCGCACGCGGCATCTGGCAATTCATGGGCAGCCGCGCCCACGGTTATGGCCTGCAGCGTAGCATGTGGGTCGACGATCGTCAGGACCCCGAAAAATCCACCCGCGCCGCAGCGCGCCACCTGAGAGATCTTTATGGCCAGTTCGGCGACTGGTATCTCGCCATGGCGGCCTATAACTCCGGCCCAGGGACGGTGCAGGCTGCAGTCCGGCGCACCGGCTACGCCGACTTCTGGGAGCTTTACCGCCGCAACGTTCTACCAAAGGAAACCCGCAACTACGTTCCCATCATCTTGGCCGTGACCATCATGACCAAGAATTTGTCGCATTACGGTTTTGATGATGTATCGATGGACGAACCGGTTGCTTTTGACTCTGTTACTGTTAACTATCCCGTGGATTTGCGCCTCGTGGCCGACTGTGTAGATGCGACTTCTGCCCAACTGCAACAGATGAATCCCAGCCTTCTGCGGCTGAGCACCCCAAAGGAAGGCACGTTCGAACTCCATCTGCCCGCCGGGACGAAGCAGCAATACCAGACCGCCATCGCCGACATCCCTGCCGGTATGCGACTCTGGTGGCGCTACCCGAGAGTTCATTCCGGCGACACCCTCGCTTCTCTGGCGCGCGCCTACCGAACCACGGCCAAGTCCATCGCTGAAGCCAACCACCTCGACGGCACGGAACTCCAGACCGACGCCAAGCTAATTGTCCCCGTCGCCCCCAGCAAACACTCAGTCAGCGATACTGCCTCCTACGCCCACAGGATTACGCGATACAAAGTCCGCAAGGGCGACACGGTTCAGACCGTCGCTGAGAACTTCGGAGTTTCCGTCCAGATGATCCGCCGTTGGAACGGACTGCGCGGCGACAGCCTCCACGGACGAACTGTACTGGCCCTGCACCTACCGGTTACGCCAACCGGCGAACCGAGTTCGACCGCCTCCAGCAAGCCAGCCAGTCATTCCCGGAAGGGCGCACAAACGGCCAGCGCCAAAGTTCCCGCTGCCAAATCGGCGAAACCTTCGGATGAAGATGTCTCGGAGCAGGCCAGCGTGCTCCATCACAAAGTGAAGTCGGGCGAAACCTTCTATTCGATTGCAACCACATACAAAACCACCGTCGCTGCTCTAAAACGCAACAACCAAAACGTCGCCACTCTGCGGCCCGGCATGATCCTGGTCGTGCAGCAAAGCCAATAGAAGCAAACGGCCGATGCAAAACGGTCCGCTCCCAGCACCGGAGCTTGAAAACCGGCCAAGTGGCGCCCGCCTTCTGACAGGTCCTAGGACTTGCTCCCAATACACGCCGCAGATCTGAAGTCGGTTCCCAGCCCTCGGCCAAGTTCTTTGCGCGCCGCTATCGAATCTGCTTCCATTCCGCCGCTCCGTGTGATAACAGGATTAAGCGGGCTGGACGATGATCGCGGTCCTTGCAATCTGCACCAAACGTCGTGCTATAATCGCGCGCCGTTCCAGCACACAGTTTCTGGTGGTCTTTTAATTTCCCGTGCCCGGCAGCCTTGCGCGGCTGTTCTTGCGCCAGGAGGCCAAAACAAGATCAGGAGGAGCAATGACGTTCTACGACCCCACACTTTACGGACGTGACGAAGAAGAAGAATTCGGCGACAGCGGCGCCTACAGCGAGTCGCTCGAAGAGGATTTTGAAGAGGAAGAGGAGGAGGAAGAAGAAGCCGGCGTGCCCGAAGCAGAAACGAGCGAGCCGGCCACGCCCGCTCCTCCGCCACCACCCGCGCCCAAACCCGCTGCACCCAGCGGCGGCGGTCCGAAAAAGCCAGCCGCTAAGAAGAAGGCACCGGCCAAGAAGGCGCCGGCCAAGAAAAAAGCGCCCCCAAAACCAGCCAAAAAGAAGGCCGCAAAGAAACCTGCGAAGAAGAAAGCCGCGAAGAAGGCGGCCAGGAAACCAGCAAAGAAAGCAGCGAAGAAGAAAACTAAGAAGGGGCGCCGGTAGAATACTGGAGTCGGCCTGACACGCAGACCGCGGCCCCGTGCCGCGGTCTTTTCTTGCCTATCTTGGTGTGTCTGGTGAGACGCTAATAAGCTTTAGGATTCTGCAAATCACCGCGCCTGATTGGGGCGGCAGCTCGAACGTGCAGGGACCCTTGCGAGCTCGGTACTCGCTGCTCACTACTTCTTTCCCCCCACCGCTGCCCGGCACTTGCCGTACAACTCAAGCAGATGCGTGGCGTACTCCTCTGGTTTCGACGCCGAACCTGTACCCTGAAACCCTACGCCAGATGAGGTCGTACGCCCGTACCCCGTAGTCATTGCAATAAACTTCATCAGATCGAGCGCAATATCCTCATCGCGGCGCGCGCTCGCGTGCAAAGTCGGTCCTTCTTCCATAAGTCCTTCTCCTGATCCGGAAATATAAGGAATCTCTTCTTCGATATCTTCGTCTTCCATATCGCTCACTACCACTCCGCCATCGATGATAGCAGGGTCAGCGCCGCGCACGGCTGGAGCGCAAACCCGTTTCGTTGATGGTCAATGGTCAAGCGCCGCTCAATCGTTCGTTGGAGTATCTCGCGGACCATCTTGGAACCCTCGGCAGCAGCGAACTGGCCCAGCTGAACGCCGCCACCCACATCCTGGAGAAACTGCTGTGCGACTGGCGTTGAGTCTTCGACTCAACGTACCGTGCTCATTACGGTAGAATGTCTGCCCGTGGTCAAAATGAAAACGAGGACGATCATGCGCAAATTCGGAATTCTTTTTGCCGCCTGTGTATTTGCCGCCGCTTGGTCCGCTGCCCAGGATGAAGATTTTAGCAAGGTGCAGATGAAGGTCTCGAAAGTAGCGGGGAATGTCTACATTCTGATGGGTGCTGGCGGAAATATTGGTGCATCGGTCGGCGACGACGGCATCGTCATCGTTGACGATCAATACGCCCCTTTGGCCGATAAGATTCAGGCTGCGCTGAAAGGTATCACCGACAAGCCCGTGCGTTTCATCATCAATACACACTATCACCCGGATCACACTGGCGGGAATGCCTACTTCCAGAAGCAAGCTCCCATCATTGCGCAAGATAACGTTCGCAAACGTCTGGAGAGCGGCGGCGGCGGCGGCAACGGCGGCTCAATACACATGGATATGAAGCCCGCGCCTCACGAGGCGTTGCCCATTATCACCTTCGATCACGACGTCACCGTGCACCTGAACGGCGAAGATATCCGCGCTCTCTATTTCCCTGCCGGACACACAGATGGCGACTCGATCATCTTCTTCCCGCACTCGAACGTCGTACACATGGGAGACGACTTCGTCACATACGGCTTTCCCTTTATCGACGTGGAGGCCGGAGGCAGCATCAATGGCATGATATACGCTGTGGAGAAGGTGATCGCGCAAGTGCCGGCGGATGTGAAGATCATTCCCGGTCACGGGCCGGTATCGGATCTCGATGACATGCGCGCCTATGTCATCATGCTGAAAAACACGCGCGATGCGGTCGCGCAAGCGTTGAAAGATGGCAAGACCCTGGATCAAATGAAGCAGGCAAAGCTGCTCGATCCGTGGAAGAAATATTCCGGAGACTTTGTCACGGAAGATGTGTTCCTGGAGACTTTGTACAACTCACTCACGGGGCAGAGGACCGGGACTTTGATCAAGCATAATTGACAAGTCGCAGCCGTATTATTTCATGAGGAGCCTCGTTCCACTTTGCGTCTGACACGCCGTGAATTTGCGCACTCGACCTTCGCTGCCGGCATTGCAGCCGCGTTGCCTGCGGGTCTGTCATCGGGCTGCACTGTGTCGAATGCAGCGCGCACCGCGAGCCCCACGCCGCTTTCCAGTCCCAGCAATATACAGTTCGACACTTCCTCTGAAATCCGCTTTCCTAAGAATTTTTTCTGGGGCACAGCCACCGCGGCTTATCAGATCGAAGGCGCGTGGAAACAAGATGGCAAGGGTGAGTCGATCTGGGATCGATTCGCGCACACACCAGGCAAAATCAAGAACGGCGACACTGGAGACCTAGCTTGTGATTCCTATCATTGCTGGCGCGAAGACGTCGCTCTCATGCGGGCGATGAATTTGAACAGCTACCGCTTTTCGATTTCTTGGCCGCGCATTCAACCTAGCGGTTCCGGGCCTGCCAATTCCAAAGGGGTCGACTATTACAGCCGCCTGGTCGATGCCTTACTGGAAGCGCGAATCCGGCCGTTCGTCACACTCTATCACTGGGACTTGCCCCAGGCTTTGGAAGAAGCTGGCGGCTGGCCCAATCGCGATACGGCGTCCCGCTTTGCCGACTATGCGGCTGTTGTGGCGCGGGCGTTGGGCAATCGCGTTTCCGATTGGATGTTGTTCAACGAACCCTTGGCCTTCACCTACAGGGGGTATCTCGAAGGCACGCACGCTCCGGGGCGCCAAAGCCTCTTCGCCTTTCTGCGCGCGTCGCACACGGTGAACATGGCTCAGGGCGCGGGCTTCAACGCGTTGAAGGCCGCTCGTCCGTCCGCGCGAGTGGGAACCGCATTCAGCATGTCACCTTGCGAGCCGGCGACGAACTCCGAGGAAGACAGACTGGCGGCGGAGCGCGCTCACGCAATCACAAACGTGTGGTTCTTGGAACCCGCGCTCAACGGGCGCTATCCCGAGGCGCTAGCGTTTCTTCCCGACACTGCCATGGGCATCAGGTCGAGCGATCTGGACATGATGAAAGCGCCGTTGGATTTCATTGGCATCAATCTTTACTACCGTACCATCGCATCCGCGCCCAGCGCGATGGAGCGATTCTCACACGCGCAGCAGTGGTTGTTCCCGGTGAAGATGATGGGCGGCGAGCAAGGTCCGAAAACCAGCATGGGATGGGAGATTTGGCCTCAGGCGCTATATGACATGGTCATGCGGATCACGCGCGATTTCAGCCGGCCAGTCATAGAGATAAGCGAGAGTGGGTGTGCCTATAACGACGGTCCCGACGCCGATGGCGCGATTCTCGACACGCGCCGTATTGAATATCACCGGCAGTATCTGCAAGCTCTCGCGCGTGCCATGGCCGATGGTGCGGACGTTCGCGGCTATCATGCGTGGAGTCTGCTGGATAACCTTGAGTGGGCAGAAGGCTTCAGCCAGCGCTTCGGCTTGGCCTACGTGGACTTCAAGACCCAGCAGCGGACGGTCAAGCAATCGGGACGGTGGTATGCAAAGGTGGCTGCGGGGAATGCGCTGCCGGCGCACGTGGCCGGTTAAACCAGCCACGCAATTTCGTGGGCTGGCTATTTCTGCTGCATCACTAGTTGTCCGTTCTGCACTTTTAGGTCGCCCACGTTCTCGGGAAGTTTCATGCGATCGCGCTGCTCGGCGAGCTTTTTCTGGAACGCGGGATTCACCAGCGAAACCGGCACGTTGAGATCACCCACTTTAAATTCGGTTGGTTCGAACGTCGCATATCCATCTTTCGAGGAAAGATGGCCGGATACGGTTACCCAGACATCTTTGCCGGCGATCTCTGTCAGAAATTGGCCGTGCACAGTATCGCCTTCGAAGCTCACTTGCTGATCTTTAATGGTGGGCTCGCCACTGCCGAGATTGGAATCGGGAGAGAGCTGTCCAGTTCCTGCACCTCCGGCGGTTCCGACAGCCTGGGCTAGCGCAGCACCGACTTCGTCAGAGTTGAGGTGAACCTCCGCTTTCGGTTGAGGACTGGAAGAAACCTTCTGCTGACTCTGTGATGTCGCCGCTTGATAATTTCCGCCGGAAGCGGGCGCTGCTTGCTGCGTGGCCTGTTCGAACTGCTCCATCTTCTGCCCAAACGCCTGGGCATTGGCGGCGATTGCCGCCGGACTCTGCGGCTGAGCCACCGGAGCTGGCTTTTTCAACACCAGAACGATGGCTCCCAGAGAGGCCACTAGCGTAGCAATGCTGATGATGCGGTCCAGCTTGATTTTCATGAAAACTCTAGAGCGGTCAGCCCGAGGAGATAGGCCCAGCATTATGGTACTGACGAGAGGAACAAGCACTCAGATTGCGGAAGTCACAAAAAGCGATGGTACTTCGGTGACGTTGCCGATGCCGGACAAAGGCTGATCAGTCCAGCTTCTTGGTAAGCAGCTCATTCACCAGCGGCGGATTGGCTTGGCCTTTGGAAGCTTTCATCACCTGGCCGACGAAGAATCCGATCATGGTCTTCTTGCCAGCGCGGTATTGTTCGAGCTGCTTGGGATTCGCGGCAACAATTTCGTCGATGATCTTTTCCAGCGCCGTTGTGTCCGACGACTGCTGGGGGCGGCCTTCTTCGTCGTAGATCTCTGGGAAATCTTTGTTGCGTTCGAAGCAGAGGTCATAAAGGTCCTTGAGCATCTTGCCAGAGATAGCGCCGCTCTCGACCAGATCGGCAGAAGTCGCCACCCCTTTCATCGATATCGGAGACTGCTCGATCTCCAATCCTTTTGTCTTGAGACGACCCATCAGTTCGCCCTGCACCAGGTTCGCAACTCGCTTGGGATTCTTCGCGGCCTTCGCCGCAGACTCAAACTGATCGGCAAGCGATTTCGAAACCGTTAGAACCTGCGCGTCATATTCGGTGATGCCATATTCCTTCACCAGCCGCGCGCGGAGCGCTTCGGGCAGCTCGGGCAAGGTCTTGGTGATCTCGGCCTGCCACTTCTCGTCGACTAGGAGCGGCAACAGATCAGGCTCGGGAAAATAACGGTAGTCGTGCGCTTGTTCTTTGGAGCGCATGCTGTAGGTCTTGCCTTCGTGCGAGTTGTAGAGGCGAGTCTCCTGCGTGATCTTGCCGCCGGACTCGACCACTTCCACCTGGCGGGAGATCTCGTAGATCAGCGCCTCACGGATAAAGCGAAACGAGTTCACGTTCTTGATTTCAGTCTTCGTGCCTAATTCTCTCTGTCCGCGCGGACGCACGCTGACGTTGGCGTCGCAACGCAGCGAACCTTCCTCCATGTTGCAGTCGCTGACGCGAGTGTAGAGGATGATTTCTTTAAGGCGCGTCAGATATTCGTAAGCTTCGTCGGGCGTCGTGATGTCGGGCTCGCTTACGATTTCGATCAGGGGCACGCCGGTGCGGTTGAGGTCAATGGCAGTTTTTTCGGAGGCGTCGGGAAAGCCTTCGTGCAGGCTCTTGCCGGCATCTTCTTCGAGGTGCACGCGGGTGATGCCTATTTTCCTTTTGCCGTCACTAGCGTGGACCTCGATGGATCCATGCTCAGCCAGCGGCTTGTCGTATTGCGAAATCTGGTAGCCCTTGGGCAGGTCGGGATAGAAGTAGTTCTTGCGGGCGAAGATCGAAGTTTCGTTGATGCGGCAATTCAGAGCCATCGCGGCCAACGTGGCGAATTCGACTGCCTTCCGGTTCAGCACCGGCAAGGCTCCGGGCATGCCCAGGCAGACCGGACAAACGTTCGTATTCGGCGGAGCACCGAAGCGAGTGGAGCAAGAACAGAAAATCTTCGTCGCCGTCAGAAGTTGAACGTGTACTTCGAGGCCAATGACTGGCTCGTAGGTGGCGTGAGTGGCGACCGAGGTATCCGCGAAGGTAGACATATATCTGGTGATTATACGGCCACGCTCCGCCGTGGTCGCAGGGACGCCGATTCTAGTTTTTGTTATGCGGCGCGCTTAGGTATGCCTCCAGCGGAAGTTCAAAATACATTAGCTCGGTGCCTTTAGCGTCGTTGACGCCGGTGACGTAGAGGCGTGCGCCTTCCAAGGGCGCGGTGACGTCTTCGACGTCGAAGAAGAAAAATCCTGATTGCGTGGTATGGGGCTCGACAGCTTTAGCCGCGAATTGCGAAGTTTCGATCTCGTCCCGTTCTTTCTGGCTGAGCATGCCCTTCACTTTTTTCTGCGGGATGGGAACGGGGATGGGGTGCATGTTGGCGTGGGGATTCGACAGGCGGCGGAAGATATCTTCGGAGGTAACGGGCGTGAGCTTAGCGCGGTTAGCCGTGGTCAGAGTCACCTGCATGTTGGCGATGGAGATGGGCTGGTCGCCGTCGTTGGTGACGATGAAAAAGATCGGAAGGAATCCGTGTTCATGAAAGTTCACGGAGAATATTCTTGCCTTGTCGGGAGCGTCGTAGGGGTCGGCTGCGATGGCGACTTTCACGTCCGTGTGATCGTCGTGGGCGGGATAAGTTTTCGCGGGCTGAGCTGCGGGCTTGACGAAGTCTTTGGCGGCGAGCGAGATGCCGAAGGCTGCGACGACAAACAGTGAGACCAATACCCCGGGGAAATCTAGCCTGCGAGAAGGGGACATGCTTTTGATTATAGAACCGGTTTTGCGGCACGGTTGGAGGCCATGCCCTTTCAATCTGTGAAACACGCTATAGAATGGCTGGACTTGATCACTTCTCTTTACAGCTTCTTCTACAGCTTGGCGTTGGCAGGGGGAATGTTGGTGAGCCTGCCCTACTGGCTGTTCCAGATGGCGCGACATGGCAAATACCGCAAGGGCTTCGCGGAGAGGCTGGGGCGGCTGCCTTCGCGGCTTCAGTTGCCGGGACTACACGAGCCGGTGATTTGGGTGCATGCCGTCTCTGTGGGCGAGGTGCTGGCGGTTGCCGGTTTAGTGGAAGAACTTCGGCGCCGTTGCCCGCGGCATCGGATCTTCATTTCAACGACTACCGACACAGGTCAGGCGCTCGCCCGCAAACGCTTTGCCGAGGCGAATGTGTTTTATTTTCCGATGGACTTCGCATTTGCAGTTCGCCCCTATTTGCGGGCGCTGCATCCGGAATTAGTGGTGATTGCGGAGACCGAATTCTGGCCAAACTTCATGCGGCTTGCGCGTGCGCTGAGTGCGCGGATCGCGGTGGTGAACGCGCGCATCTCGGACCGCTCGTGGCCGAGGTATCGGCGATTCCGGGGGTTGCTGCGAAAAGTGCTGGGGAACGTGGAGCTGTTCCTGGCGCAGACATCCGGGGATGCGACGCGGCTACAGGATATTGGCGCGAGGGCGGAACGGGTGCGTGTTACCGGAAATTTGAAGTTCGATATTCCCTTGCCCGCAGCTCCTGCGATCGTCGAAAGCTTGCGGAAGTCGATCACCGCGAGCGGCGGCGGGCCCGTGCTGGTGTGTGGCAGCACCGTGGATGGAGAAGAGTCGCTGCTTCTCAAGGCATTTGAGAACGTGCTGGTCCAATATCCTGGGGCGGTGATGATTCTGGCGCCCAGGCACCCGGAGCGCTTCCTTGTTGTAGCGGGGCTGCTCGAACAGATGTCGATTCGGTCTTGCAGGCGATCGCTTTGGAATGGCGAACCTTTGACAGGCGCGGTTTTGCTGTTGGATACAATCGGAGAGTTGGCGGCGCTTTATGCGCTCGCCGATATTGCGTTTGTGGGCGGAAGCCTCGTCCCACGAGGCGGGCACAACATTATTGAACCGGCGCAGCACGGCGTGGCCACCCTGGTGGGCAATCACACCGAAAACTTCCGCGACATTGTCAACCTGTTCCAAAGCCGGGAGGCGGTCCGGATTGTTGGTCCGGCGGAATTGCCGCTGGTGCTCCTGGAGTTGCTGGCCAATGATGCGGAACGAAGAGCGTTGGGACAGCGCGCCGCCGAAACCATGCGCTCGCAGATCGGAGCAACGGCGAGGACGGCCGACGAACTGCAGAGGATGCTGGCACGGCCATGAACCTCGATCCTCTGGCGGGCATTTACGGCACGATCGTCGGCGCACGCAATACTTTTTATGACAGGAGCTGGTTGCGCTCGCGGTCGCTATCCGGGGCCGTTATTAGTGTAGGAAATATTTCAACCGGAGGATCGGGAAAAACTCCGTTCGTGATTTTGTTGGGTGAGTTGCTGAAGGCACGCGGGATCGGTTTCGATGTTTTATCACGTGGCTACGGACGCAGGACGCGTGGAGTGCTGTGGGTTGATCCCGGCGGGCTGCCGCCGGATTTCGGTGATGAACCGCTGCTGATTGCGAGACGATTGCAGGTGCCAGTAGTGGTGGGCGAAGATCGTTATGAGGCTGGTTGTTTTGCGGAGGCTCGATTCGGTGTGCGGATGCACGTGCTGGACGATGGATTTCAACATCGAAGCTTGGCACGCGATTACGATATCGTGCTGGTGATGCCGGATGATGCGCGGGATCATTTGCTTCCTTCCGGACGGCTGCGGGAGCCTCTGCGTTCGCTGCGACGAGCCGATGCTCTGGTGCTGACGAGCGGTGCTTCGGCGGAATCGTTTCCGGTTGAGGACAAGACGGTGTGGCGGGTGCGGCGCGGAATTGTTCCTCAGGACATCCCGCCGCGGCCAGTGGTGTTCTGCGGGATTGCGCGGCCGCAGGCTTTTCTACTGCAGTTGCGAGCTGCCGGTATCGATCCTATCGCCGAAGCATTCTTCCGCGATCATCATGCCTACACAGAGAAAGACGTCGGTGATTTGCTGGCGCTTCGGCAACGCAGTGAGGCCGACGGTTTCGTGACCACGGAAAAAGATGCAGTGAACCTGGGCAGGTATCTTGACGCCCTGGGGCCGCTGGCGGTCGTCCCAGTCAAAATGGAACTGGCCGACGAAGCTAACGCTGTGGATACCATGCTGCGCGTGATCGAGGAACGCCGCGGCCGCTCGTGAGAAAATGCCCCAGACGGTAGCTGGCGGGAAACTCATACCGATCTAATGACCAAGCATCTGAAGGAAGTCGAGCGGCTGCGAAGGATTATTGAAGGGTTCCCCAAGGTCACCATTACGGTGCTGGGGGATCTGGTGGCCGATGAATTTGTGTACGGTGAAATCTCGCGCGTATCGCGCGAAGCTCCGGTGCTCATCCTGAAGCATCGCGAACGTACGGTGGTGCCTGGGGGAGGCGCGAACGCCGTCAACAATCTCGCCGACCTGGGAGTGAATGTTTTGCCGGTGGGAGCCATCGGGGAAGACGAGCCGGGACGAATGCTGCTGAAGTTCTTTCGCCACAAGCGCATTCCGATTAGCGGTGTTCTGAGAGACAAGACTTACACGACGGTCACGAAGACGCGCATTCTGGCGGGCATGACGCACAATACGCGACAGCAGGTGGTGCGCCTGGATCGCGAACCGGAGGGCGCTCCGAATCGGCATCTGACGCGAGAGTTGTTTCTGGCGGCACGAGAATATTTGCGGGCTTCCGATGCGCTGCTGGTTTCCGATTATGGATATGGGTCGGCAAGTCCTGCGATTGTGAATGCGCTGCGGCAGGGCGGACGGCGAAGAGTTGTGCTGGTACCTTTGATTCTGGATTCGCGATATCGCCTGCTGGAGTATTCTGGCGCCACGGCCGCTACTCCGAACGAACCCGAAGTGGAAGCGGCACTGGGCTTTCGCATTGGACAGGATTGGGAGAAGCTGAGCCTGGCTGGGCAACAGATTATGGAGCGGATGAAGCTGCAGTCGCTGCTGATCACGCGCGGCCGCGACGGCATGGTGGCGTTCGATCAGGGGCGCACACCGGTGGACATTCCGATTTTTGGTTCGGACGAAGTTGCCGATGTGACTGGGGCGGGCGACACTGTGATCGCGGCGTTCAGCGCGGCATTGGCGGCCGGAGCCACCACGGAAGAAGCAGCGCAGTTAGCCAACTACGCCGGGGGAATTGTGGTGATGAAGCGCGGCACGGCAACGGTTTCCCGTGAGGAATTGTTGCGCGCGATTGAGCAGGCTCCGCCCGCGACCAGGCCTCATTGATCGAAAACGATCTCGATCTGAAACAGCAAACTGCGACAGGAAAGATTGAAAACAACAACGACAGGCGACAAGAAAGTTCTGGGACGGCACGGACTTCGCGAGCGCGTGGAGCGGTGGAGGCGTGCCGGCGAGCGCATCGTTCTGGCGAACGGTAATTTCGATCTGCTCCATGTGGGGCACGTGCGCTATCTCCGCGGCGCGAAAGAGTTGGGTGGCAAGCTTGTGGTGGCCATCAATTCTGACGAATCGGTACGAACGCTGAAGGGCGAGGGTCGTCCGATTATGCCGGCGGAGGAGCGCGCCGAAATTGTTGCCGCGCTAGCCGATGTTGACGCGGTTGTGATTTTTTCCGAACTCGATGTGCGTGGGTTGATTCGCGAGATTCGTCCGGATATTCAGGCCAAGGGCACGGACTACACAGCAGAGTCCGTGCCGGAGCGCGATGCAGTGGCCGAATACGGCGGGCGCGTTGCGATTGTCGGTGATGCGAAGGATCACTCTACCAGTGGGATTATTCGCGCGCGGCTGACGCCGAGGCAGCCGTGAGTCTTGCGCCTGCGCCGGGAAAAAAGACTAACCGACTGCTGATCGTGCGGCTGAGCGCCATGGGAGATGTAATTCATACGCTACCTGCGGTTCATGCTCTCCGAGAGGCTTTTCCGCAAGCATTAATCGGCTGGCTGATTGAGGAGCGGTGGGCGGATCTGCTCTGCGCTCCGAGATCTCCGCGGCGCGGTGCGCGGTCTTCGCTGCGACCGCTGGTGGATGAAGTTCACACAGTGAGCCTGAAGGCCTGGGGAAAATCGTTGGTTTCGATTCCCACTTTGCAGCGCGTTGCTACGATTTGGAATGATGTGCGGGACGCGGGCTATGACGCAGCACTGGATCTGCAGGGGGCGATGCGGTCGGCGGTGCTGGCGCGTTGGTCAGGGGCAGGAGTGATCTACGGAGCGGCCGAGCCGCGAGAGACTCCGGCCAGCCTTTGGTACACGCGGAAAGTGGTCGTGCAGGGCAGGCATGTCATTGAGCAGAATCTTTCGGTAGCTGCAGCGCTGATTGAACGCTCAATGGGATTGTCGCCACCGGATATTTCTTGTGATCTTCCTCGCGACCTGAAGGCCGAAGCAGATATCAGCGAGCGGCTTGCAGAACACGGCATTGGCAACTTTGCCATTTTGAATCCGGGAGCGGGGTGGGGTGCGAAGCGATGGCCAGCGGAGCGATACGGCGAAGTGGCGCACAGGCTCGCGGAGCAGGGCCTGCGTTCGATTCTCAACTATGGTCCGGGGGAAGAGGAGTTGGTAGGGAGCGCCCGGGCTGCCAGCGGTGGGACTGCTCAGGCGATGAGTTGCAGCATCACCGAGTTAATCGCGTTGACGCGGCGCGCACGGCTGTTTATTGGCGGCGACACCGGGCCGCTGCATCTGGCGGCGGCATTGCGGGTTCCGGTGGTGGCGATTTATGGACCTACAGATCCGGCGCGCAACGGGCCTTATGGAACGCGCAGCATTGTGCTGCGCAGTCCGGAGAGTGTGACCACATACGCGCGGCGGGCCGCAGCGGACGATGGATTGTTCGCGATCGACAGCGATGCGGTGGTTGCGGCTGCCGAGAAGTTGCTGAGCGAATGATAGATCGTACTTACGAATAAGCTTCATGGCTGAGTGGTCACAAATTGCTCGCCGCATTCGGGTGCCCCTTGGATTTCTGTTTGCTGTGCTCTATTTCTGGCTGGCGCGGCCTACCTGGCGGTCCATGGCACTGGGAGCGATTGTGGTTGCGCCTGGGCTTCTGATTCGCGCCCTGGCTTCGGGGCACGTTCGCAAGAATGAGGCGCTCGCAACCTCCGGTCCGTATGCTTATACGCGCAACCCGCTCTACCTGGGATCGCTGCTGATTGGGCTGGGATTCGCGGCGGCAGCGTGCAGTTGGTGGGTGGGCTTGGCTCTCGTCGTGATCTTCTTCGCCATCTATGTTCCCGTAATCCGCGACGAAGAGGCATTCCTGCGGAGGAAGTTTCCTGAGTTCGATGAATATGCGCGACGGGTGCCGAGGATGCTCCCTAGGCTCACTCGCGCCCCGGGGGCTTCTAGCGAAGCTTCGGGACGATTCGCTTTGGATCTGTATCTGAAGCATCGCGAGTATCATGCGCTGTTGGGTGCGCTAGGAATGATGGTGGCGTTGGTCATCAAGATGACGCTGTTTCGGAACTAGGGAGGCCCTGAACAAGTTCCAACAAAGAAGAACGCAGAGTTCGTCCCATTCGTACCCTGCATAGACGCTACTGGTGAAATGGCGATATTGCAGCCTGCCGCGAGGCAAGGGGCCCTATGCTTCGCTCAGGATGACAGAGTTAGGGGACTATTTCTGAGCCACCAATTCCCTCGCCCGGCTCAATTCCGGACGGGTGGAGTTTGATCCATCGCAAATTTTCAGCAATAGAGCATAGTATTCCGTAGCGTCTGCCTGTTTGCCGGCGGCTTCGGCGGCGCGGGCGGCGCCGTAGAGGCCGTTGAAGCGGTTGGGGTTCAGCCTCAGGTCGGTCTGATATTCCGCCAAAGCTTGCTGCGGACGCTTTGCTTCCAGCAGCATGTCGGCCAACTGTTCGCGAGCTGGAATGCCTTCCGGTTCGTCGCCGAGTTTGTCGGTCTTATCGGCGAGAACGCGGAGGCCGGTGATGGCTTCTTCATCTTTGCCTTCGGCGTGAGCGACCCAGGCCGCGGCTTCCTGATAGTCTTCCCCGACTGCTTCGGCATATTCGGTTTTCTTTTCGGCTACGAACTCCTTGCGGATGGCCTCAATCTGCTCCAGGTCTTTGTGGGCTTGCGCGAGATTGCCACTACGGGCCGCGCCAATAGCGCGCGCCCAGTAGGTGATGGATTGATCTCCGCGGAGCGACCCGGGCACAACCTGCAACACCGCGGCGTCCGACCAGTGGCGAAGTTCGAGATCGTAGATTGCGGGGAACTTGGTGAGCGCGTTGGTTTGCGGATCGAAGTCGTCGCCGTACATCGATTTCATCTTCGGCATGGCTTTGACTTCGTCGATCACCTTCTGTGCGTCGGCTTCGCGTCCACTCTGAAGATAGGCGTAGACCAAGAAATCCATGGCGTGGAACTGGTGGCCTTCGCCGCCCATGTGCATGGCGGCAGTTTTGCGCGTGGCGGCGATGGACGCGAGATTAGAGTTGATATCGTCCTGCCACAGGCCTACGCGGGCAAAAATGTGCGCCGGCATGTGCAAGGCGTGCGGAGCCGCGGGCGCGATCTGCGCGTAACGGCGGGCGGCGGGCAATCCGAGTTGCGCCAGTTGCGGCTTGTCGTAGGCGTGAATCAGGTAATGCGCCACGCCGGGATGGTCGGGCTCGATGGCGAAGAGGTTTTCCAGCACGGCGGCGGCTTGCATGCGATTGGCGAAAGTTTCATCGTCATGCGGCTCGGAGGCGAGCAGGGAGAGCGCGTAGAAGGCGGCGGCTTCGTGATCGTCAGGATAGGACTCGTAAACCTTCTTCATCGCGTCGGAGTAGGCCTTGGCGCGAGCTTCGTGATTCAGTTTCTTGGAGTTGTTGTAGAAAGTTGCGATGGCCGCGATGTATGCCTTCTCGCGTGCAGTGGTAGGGCCGTCGGTGGTTTTGGCCTCGTGAACTTCGTCCAAGCCGCGCTGGATGACTTTGGCATCTGGGTTGTTCCAGAGCTGGTGCCAGAGGCTCATGGCGACGCCCCAGTGCGCCATGACACAGTGGGGATCATCGATAGCAATCTGCTGGAATTCTTTTTCCGCCTCCTCGTACCAGAACGAGTGCAGCAGCGCCACGCCGCGCTCGAAGGGCTTCTGAACATCAGGCGCGCACGAGACCGGGAAGGTAACGGTGCCCAATTGCGTGGTGGTCAGGTCTTCATGGTGATGTTGAGTTTGTTCATCGTCAGCAAGGGCGGTGCTGGCAAAAGTAGCAAAAAAGAAGAGCGCGGGAAAAGACAGCCACAAGACGCGTTTCATAGCGAACCCCACTGAGATGCGAGTTTAGCCGCGCGGCAAGAGCGGGTCAAACTGTCAGGACTGAACATTTATCTGTCCACAACTGACACGAGTCTCTCGGCTACTCTGCTACACTTCGACGCGATCGGACTTGGGTAGCGCCACGAGCCCCTGGGCGTGCTTTCATCACTCCGGCAAATGATCGCTGTAAAAGGAATCCATAGCTACAGAATTTACCCAGCCCGCGGGGAGTAGCTATGGATCTGCACCCTGGGTCAGAGCAGCGCCACGTTCATGAGGCAAAACGGACCGAGGCAGACCCGATCCGGAGGAAAACGAAGATTGGTATCGGGATCTGGTGGAGCACAGCCAGGATCTGCTGTGCATTCACGACCTGGCGGGCCGGCTCTTGTCGTTCAATCCCGCGCCCGCACGCACTTTAGGCTACAGCGTGAAAGAACTCCTGCAGATTCCCATGCGGGAAGTGGTTGCTCCGGAGTTCCGCCCACAGTTCGATTCCTATCTGATCGAGATCGAGCGCTCGGGCGAGGCTCGCGGCTTTCTGGCCTTAATGACGCGGTGCGGAGAGCGCCGCATCTGGCAAATATCACAACACACAGAGGCGTGAGGGCATAGCATCGCCGATTGTGCGCGGCATCGCCCACGACGTTACCGCGCAAGGGCGCGTTGCAAGAAGTCATGAAAAAGGTGGCCCAAGTCGCTTCCAGCGATGCCACGGTGCTGCTGCTGGGCGAGACGGGCACCGGCAAGGAATTAGTCGCGTGCGCCCTGCACCACTTCAGCAAGCGCAAGGATAAGAGTTTCATTAAACTGAACTGCGCCGCTATTCCCTCCGGACTGCTGGAAAGCGAGTTGTTTGGGCACGAGAAAGGCGCCTTTACGGGCGCGGTTGCAAAGAAGTTTGGCCGCCTGGAATTGGCCGATCACGGCACGTTGTTTCTGGATGAAATTGGAGAGATTTCGCTCGAATTGCAGCCCAAGCTGCTACGGGTGCTGCAGGACCATGAGTTCGAAAGGCGGGCGGCACGCAGACATTGAAGGTTAACTTCCAATCTGGTAGCGGCGACCAATCGGGATCTGTTGAATAGTGTGAACCAGCACCAGTTTCGCAGCGACCTGTACTACCGCCTGAACGTGTTTCCGATTCGTGTTGCTCCTCTGCGCGAGAGGCGGGAAGATATTCCGCTTCTCGTAGAGCACTTTGTCCGAAGGTATTCCGCTCGGATGAACAAGTCGATCACCAGCATCCCGGCAAGGACCATGGAGACGCTGGTGCAATGGGCGTGGCCGGGAAATATCCGCGAACTGGAAAACTTCATGGAGCGCTCGGTAATTCTGACTCCTGGCTTGGTCTTACAGGTGCCGTTGAGCGAGTTGAATACTGCACCGGCCGAAAGCAATGGCGATACACTCCGCGAAAGGGAGCGCGAACCGATTGTGCGGGCTCTTCGCGAGTGCAATGGCCAGCTCGGCGGGCCGGCGGCGCTGCGGCACGCTTTGGTTTAAAGCGCACCACGCTTCAGTCGAAGCTTATCCATTTCGGAATCGATCCCGGAGGTTATCGCGCGTGAATGGTAGGGAGACACGGCTAAGAAGGGATGCGCGGTAGCGTATTCCTTCCTGATGACGCCCCAATTTATGCGAATTGTTGAAGCAGCTGCCTGGTTTGTCGCCGGTTTTGAGGCCCACCTGTTGCTGCATCACTACCACCACGTCGGCGAGCCAGTGAAATTCATTCGCCCCACTGGTGCACACCACCGGAAATCCAGACAGGAATCCTCCCAAAACGCGAGAAAGCCCCTCGCTTGCGCGAGAGGCCCTTTCTCGTGGGGGGAGGGACTTGGTCGAGGCGACCTTTGGTCCCAACTGCATCGATTGCAACTACTTCGGTTGTTGCTGCTGGTCGGGAGTGGTGGTCGGAGTGGAAGAACCGCTCGAGGCCAACTGCTCCAGATCATTCTTCAGCAGGCTGATTTCCACGCGCCCGCCGCTCATGTGCTTCGTCTTATCATTCTCGTCAGTGCTGGCCACGGGCGCGTTGCCCATGCCCACGAGATAAATCCGGTAAACCGGAATCTCGTGATTCAGCACCATGTAGCGTACGACCGACTCGGCCATCTTCTGCGAATTGGTGATTGCAGTCTGGCCTTTGCCAGAAGAGAAGCCCTGCACTTCGATAATGTAACCGCGCTGGCCCTTCACTCCATTCGCCATTTCGTCCAGAGCATCTTTGGCATTCTTGCTGAGCACGGTTTGACCGGGCTTAAAGCGGATCTCGGTCTGATTGGAAGCCTTGTACTGGTCGATGTTGCCAACCACGGTTTCGACCGTCTGGATGCGGGTGGTCGCTTGTTGCGCGGTCTGCTGCGCCATGGTGGCTTTGTTACCGGCATCAATGGCGTGCTGGTCGGCTTCATTGGCCTTGTCGGAAGCCAGCTTGATGCCAGCCTGTGCGCGTGCATCGGTGTCTTTGATGGCCTTGCCGTTAGCGGCAGTCAGGTCGTCAAGCTCGTTGACGCGGTCGCGGATGGGATCGGTTTGGCGCTTCACGTAGCTCTTGCGGGCAAACGGATTGACGCGGCCCCAGAAACCTTCGCGGGCCGGTGCCTGTAGCGGCTGCTTGCCGGTGCCGTTCATGCTATCGGTGGACTGGGTCGTCTGCGACGCCGCCGGTGGGTTGGACTGATCTTGAGAAGACGAAGCTTGCGCGAAAGCCGGAAACGCAAGCACCGCGGCCAAGGGCAAAGTGGCGAGTATACGACTGTTCATAACAACTTCCTCCATCTTGGGGGGAGCGTTTGGGGGCTCCACTCCAGCACGCCGAAACGGGCGTGTTGCGTGATTTTTAATTGCGTCCCCTAAAACTACCGGTATGCGCTGACGCAACCCATACCGAAAACCTCAAAACTTAGGCATCGCGACCGTTCCGGCGACTGCCATATCTATTACAGTTCAGATGCCAAAACCTGCTTTCAGGTTTGGGCGCTAAATGCTTGATATCTAAGACATTGTACCTCCGTTTCGATCTGGAGGGTAGTGTGCAGGACCTGGCGCAGGGTAATTTTGGCAAACCTGATATAAAAACTGCGTAGAGCGCCGAAGTTCAGGAGGGGAGATAAATCTTGGGATCGATGAATCTGGAAAATGCGTGGTGGACAGTGACATTGAGCGCACGACTGGTGAAACAAGTGCTGGTGTTAGCGTTAGCAACGACGGTTTTCAGTGCCGATCGGGCTTCGGCGGAATCTGCAGCTGCGCCGGAAGAACCGGCGCCAGTGATGGCTTCCTCCCGGATTTCGGCCGATCACATGCGCCAGTATTCCGATATGGCTCTAACCTGGATGCAGGAGTACTTGCGAATCGACACCACGAATCCCCCGGGCCACGAGATGCGCGCCGTTTCGTTTTACAAAAAGATTCTGGACGAGGAAGGCATAGAAAGTCGCGCCTTTGAATACGTGCCCGGGCGTGGGGATCTGTGGGCGCGCCTGCCACACACGTCGGCAGAAGCCAAGCGGCCAATCATCCTGCTGAACCACATGGATGTGGTCACCAGCGATGCCACGCACTGGAGAGTCCCGCCGTTCAGCGGCGAGATCAAAGACGGTTGGCTGTGGGGCCGGGGCGCGCAGGATATGAAAGATGAAGGCCTGGCGCAATTGGTGGTGATGGTGATGCTGAAGCGGGAGAAGATTGAACTTGACCGCGATGTGATTTTCCTGGCTGTTGCCGATGAAGAAGTTCTGGACACGGGCACCGACTGGTTCATTGTGCACCAGCGCGATTTGCTGGAGAACGCGGAGTTCTTGATCAACGAAGGTGGAGAGAACCTGCTGGAAAATGGCAAGGTGAAATACGTGGGCGTGGATGTGGGCGAGAAGACGACGTTCTGGTTGCACGTGGCAGCGCGTGGGCGTCCGGGACACGCGTCGCGCCCCATTTCGGATTCCGCGCCAAATCGTCTAGTGCACGCGCTGGACCGCATTCTGGCTTACCGCACACCGCTGAAGGTGCTGCCGGTCGTCGAGGAGTTTCTACGGGACATGGCGCCGTACGAACCGCCGGAGCAGGCGCGAGAGTATCGCAACATCCGCAAGGTGATCGAAGACAAGAAGTTTCAGCAGGATGTGGAGAAAGACGAGTCGCTGAACTTTCTGCTGCGCGACACCATTTCTCTAACCATGTTTGGCGGCTCCGAACAAACCAACGTGATCCCGCCGGAGGCTTGGGCGAACCTGGATGTGCGCATTCTGCCCGGTGGAGATCCCAAGGCGCTGCTGGAGCAAATCCGGCGAGTGGTGGATGATCCAAACGTCACCGTCGAACCGCTGGACCCAGAGTTTCGCGTCGCCAATTATTCGCCTACGAATACGGCGTTATACGAGGCCATCCGCAGGGTCTCGGAGAGATATTTCCCAGGCGCTCCTGTCGTCCCGCACATCACCAGTGGGTACACCGAAAATCAGCGATATCGGCCTCTGGGCATCAATGCCTACGGTTTCACTCCTTATACGGCCACGGAAGAAGAAGGCAACACGGAGCATGGGAACGACGAACGCATTCGCGTGGAGGAAGTACGGCGCGGGCCGAGGATTTTGTTTGATGTGGTGGCGGCAGTGGCAGGAGAAAAGTGAATGTTTCGCGGCAGTGCGTTACGTCCCGCCGCAATGCTTCTCGTACTGTTCGATGATGAAATGATCCGTCATGCCGGCGAGGTAGTCGCAGACTACGCGGGGCACGGATTCTTGTTCCGCTTTCTTCCGGTAGTAGTGCGGCAGAGCTGAGGGATTGTTCATCCAGAAAGTGAACAGTTCGGTGACGATGCGCTCGGCGTCGTCTTTTTCTCCCGCCAGCGACACACTGTAATAGAGATTTTCGTAGAGGAAATCTTTGATCTGCTTGCGCTCCGCTTCCACTTCGGGGCTGAAAGCGGCTAATCGCTCCGGGTGCAGGCGAACATCGGCCAGAGTTTCGATTCCGGCCTGGATCAGACGCGCCTGCGTGTAGGTGATAAGATCGCCAGCCAAGCGATTGAACACGCCTTTGAGGGCCTCATTGAATTGCAGCTTTTCTGGCGCCTCGGGATAGATCTGCTCGACCTCGCAAAAGAAAGATTCAAAGACGGGAACGCCGGCGCGGATTTGGTCAAGCGTGAGCAGATGGGCCTCGTAACCATCGTCGAGGTCGGCTGTGTTGTAGCCGATTTCATCGGTCAGGTCGACGAGCTGGGCTTCGAGCGGAGGGCGCTGGTCCAGCAGATACTCCGCTAATTCCGGATGCTTCGCCGCGTCGTAATCCCGCGAGTGTTTGATGATGCCCTCGCGCACCTCGAACGTCAGGTTCAATCCTCGAAACGCGGCGTAGCGCTGCTCGAAATCTTCCACGATGCGCAGGGCGTGCAGATTGTGGTCGAAGAACAGGCCGTGCTCGCGCATGGCGGCGTCGAGCGCTTTTTCGCCAGCGTGACCAAAGGGAGGATGGCCGAGGTCGTGCACCAGCGCAAGCACCTCCGCCAGATCCACATTTAGAGCAAGCGCGCCCGCAACGGTGCGTGTGATCTGCGCTACTTCGATGGTGTGGGTGAGCCGGTTGCGGAAGTGGTCGGAATAGCGGCGGGTGAAAACCTGCGTCTTGTCTTCGAGACGGCGAAAGGCGCGGGCGTGGATGACACGGTCGCGGTCCCGCTGGTAGTCGTTGCGATAAAGATGAGGTGGTTCAGGGAAGCGCCGTCCGCGGGAATGTTCCACCTGCACCGCGTAGCCGGCCAGCATTCTCAAAGTCTAACAGGTGAGAGGGCTGAGTTGCGAGTACCGGGTACCGAGTACTGAATCGATCCTCTTGCTCGGGACTCGTTACCCGGTACTAATACTAATTACTGTTTCCCCGATTCTTCCTTGGCCAGCCGTACTTTGGCGGCGTCGAGCTTCGTTTGCGTAGCTGCAAACAGATCGCCGTCGACTTCCGCGGGCACGGTTTTATTCCATTCTTCCATCGCGCGCTCCCAGTGAGCGGCGGCCAGTTTCAGGCGGCCTGTCTTCTGGAAAAGGTCACCGAGATGATCCTGCACGGTTGGGTCTGAACCCATGCGCAGGGATGCCTTGTTGAGATTCTCTTCGGCGAGATCGTACTTGCCCAGTTTGAAGTAAGCCCAGCCCAGGGAATCCAGATAGGCGCCGTTGGTGGGATCAAGACTTACGGCCAGCTTAATATAGTTGAGTGACTCTTCGAGCTGCACTCCGCGATCGGCATTCATATAGCCCAGATAATTCAAGGTCACGGCGCTCTGCGGGTTGGCGGCGAGGACTTTTTTGAATTCCGCTTCCGCTTCATCGTATTTCTTTTCGTGCTCATAAGTGTCGCCGCGCAAGAAGAAGACGTACTCCTTGTCCTCGGACTTGGTGGAAAGCAACTCGGCCTTATTGAGAGCCTCCTCGGCGTCACTATACCGCTTGAGGCGTGTGTACATGATGGCCAGCCGAACGTAGACTTCGCGATCTTCCGGCTTGCCTTTCAGCAGCGAGCGCACGTCGGCGAGAGGCTTTTCAGGATCGCCGGTATCGGCGAGTTGTGCATCAAGGACCATGCGCAACTCCTGATCATCCGGCAGTTTTTGCACGGCCTCTTTGGCGGCGGCGGTAGCCTGCGGCCACTGCTTGGCTTCGCGGTAGGTATCGATCACGTCCTGATAGCCGGTTTTGGCATTGTCATCGCCGAGCGGGATCATTTTGCGGAAAGCGTCCACCGCAGCCGGATAGTTTTCCTGGTCGCGATAAACCATTCCGAGGCGCTCGATAAAAATTCCGCGATTGTTGCGGTCACCCTGGGAATAGCTGTTATCAGGCTTCTCCGTTTTCTTCAGAAGATCTTGCAAAATCTTGATGGCTTCGTCGTAGCGCCCCTGGGCTTCGTAGACGACCGCGATGTTGTAGGGAACTTCCAATGCATCGGGGACCATGGCTTCAGCTTTTTTCAGACCATCGAGGGCCTGATCGTACTTGCCCTGGCGGCGATAAATCTCGGACATGCGCAGGTAAGTTTGCGCGTCCTCAGGATTCGCGTCGGCAATCACTTTGTACTGATCGAGGGCGGCGTCGATCTGGCCATCGTTCAGGTAGTTTTCAGCGAGGCCACGGATGGCGTCGAGATTGTCGCGATCCAACTGAATGGCGTGTTTGTAAGCGTCGATCGCGTCCTTGTAATCCTTGCGCTGCTCATAGGTGGCGCCGAGCGCGGCATACAGCTTGGCGGAACGCCCCGTATCGGGCACGGAACTGAGCACCTGCAGGGCGTGAGCAGTGTCACCCTCGTCGCTGTAGAGAAGGGCGAGAGTGGTAACCGCTTCTTCGGAATCGGGATCGAGCTTGACGGCGGTCTTGAGTTCGTTTTCTGCCTTCTGCGAGTCGTTATCCAGGCGATAGAGGCGACCGAGCAGAAGGTGGTCGTCCACATTAGTGGGCTCGATCTTGATGATCTGTTGGTACTGCTCGATGGCTAGCTTAAGCACGTTCTCGGAGCCATTGCCGTTGCCGGGCATATCGCCGAGAGAGCGTAAATAAATGCGGCCCAGCAGCTTGTGGGCTTCAAGATTGTTGGGATCGCGCTTGATGATATCTTGCGCTTCGAGCACGGCATCGCGGATGCGTCCGGTCTTGACGTAAAGTTCGGCGAGACCGGAGGTGAGAAATTCAGACGAGGGGTCAGCCTCGATGGCGAGCCGGTATTCTTCCATGGCCTTGTTGGCCAGTTCGCTGCGGCCGTAGGCGGTGACCTGCTCTTCGTACAAGTGCGCCAGCGTGTAGTGATAATAAGAAGCAGCATGGTCCACTTTGTGCGGCGAAGACTGCGCGGGCTTGGAGTCGGCCGCTTTGGACTCAGCTGGTTGGGCGGCAGCCGGCGCGGATGGACTGGTTTGCGCGGACGCGGCCGCTGCGAAGAAGGACAACATTAAAGCTGCGCGAAAAATTCTATTCATGCTCGACCTGAGGACGCTGGAGTTAATTCCGAGAGAACTGTTCGTATTAGAGCTGAGCGCACTTCCTGAAACCATAGCCATTGGATGCAAGACCGCCGCGGCTGAGGTGCTTTAATTCTAACCTGTCAGCCATCCGATTGGGAAAAACTCTGCGAGACATCTGATACACGGCAAAGCCGGAAGTACAGGGACTGCGGCGACTTGCACGCGGGAATTGTCAAGTTTGGTAAAGCCCATGGATGCAATTATGGTGACGAGTAAGCCGCTCAGACTCGCCGAACCAGCGATCGCTTCGCTAGTGGCGGAAGTGGCGCACGCCGGTGAACAGCATTGCGAGGCCGAGGCGGTCGGCGGCTGCGACGACTTCGGGATCGCGCTGCGAGCCTCCGGGTTGGATGATGGCAGCGGCGCCTGCTTTGGCGATTTCCTCGACGCCGTCAGGGAACGGAAAAAATGCGTCGGAGGCGGCGACAGTTCCTTTCAGCGGCAATTGCGCTTTCATGGCGCCGATCTTGGCGGAATCGACGCGGCTCATCTGTCCGGCACCGACGCCGACGGTCTGTCCGTCGCGGGCGTAGACGATGGCATTGGACTTGACGTGCTTGCAAACTTTCCACGCAAAGAGGAGCGCGCGAGTTTCTTCGGGCGTGGGGGCGCGTTGAGTGACAACTTTGAGATCGACGTCCTGCAAGGGTCGGGAGTCGGCGTCCTGCAAGAGAATTCCGCCGGAGATATTTTTAAGAATCCATTCTTGCGCTGCAGGCGCGACTTCGATTAGGCGGAGATTTTTCTTGGTGGCGAATCGGGATTTCGCGGCTTCGTCGAAGGCGGGAGCGGCAATCACTTCGAGGAAAAGCTTGTGCATTTCCTCGGCGGCTTCGGCGTCGATGAAGCGGTTCACGCCAATCACGCCGCCGAATGCGGAGACAGGATCGCATTCGAGAGCCCGCTTGTAGGCCTCGGCGAGAGTCTTGCCGGTGGCCGTGCCGCAGGGATTGGTGTGTTTGATGATGGCGCAGACGGGCTCGTCGAATTCCTGAGCGAGATCCCACGCAGCTTGCAGGTCCACGATGTTGTTGTAGGAAAGTTCCTTGCCCTGAATCTGGCGAGCATTGGCGACGCCAACGCCGGAGCCGTCTGAGTACATGGCCGCCTTCTGATGAGGGTTCTCACCGTAGCGCAGATCAAGGATTTTCTGGAAGGACAGGCGAAGCGTTTTCGGAAAAGTTTTGTCCGCGGACGGTAGATGGAAATCCGTGGGGATGCGTTCGAGCGTGGAAGCAATGGCGGAATCGTACGCGGCGGTAGTGGCGAAGGCTTTCTGCGCCAGGCGCCACTTAGTATCGAGCGAGATCGCGCCGTCGGTGCGGGCGAGTTCTTCGGCTATGGCCTGGTAGTCGGACGGCGAGGTGAGGACGGCAACATCGTGAAAGTTCTTGGCAGCGGAGCGGATCATGGAAGGTCCGCCGATGTCGATGTTCTCGATCAATTCTTCGAAAGCCACGCCTGGCTTGGCGGCAGTTTTCTCGAAGGCGTAGAGATTCACCACGACCATGTCTATCGACTGGATACCGTGCTCGGCCACAGCAGCGGTGTGTGCGGGATTTTCACGGCGGTACAGGATACCGCCATGCACCTTGGGATGCAGAGTCTTGACGCGGCCATTGAGCATTTCGGGGAAACTGGTGAGGTCAGAAACATCTTTTACGGCGATGCCTGAATCGCGCAGCAGCTTAGCCGTTCCTCCTGTGGAAATGAGTTCGATGCCAAGGCTCGAAAGCTTGCGGGCGAAGTCCACGAGGCCGGTTTTGTCGGTAACGCTGAGGATGGCGCGCTGGATCTTAGAAGTGCTGGAAGACATGATCGGCCTCGGATAGGAAATCCGGAGTGACCGAAAATTCTATCAGCAATGCGGCCATCGGTCGTTTGTCGGCTGGTACCACGGAATTTAGTTAGGTCCGGGAGGAATTGCGAACGACCAACGACCATCGACCCATGACGGCTCCTACGCTTTCGCCTTGGCCTTCAGTTTGACGTGGCCTTCGGTGAGCTCGACGGAGAATTCGACGCCCTCGCAGTGATACTGCTTGCGGATCTCGGCGGTCTTCCTCTGCACGAAGGTGGAGAAGGAATCCAGATTGCCGGAGACACTCTCGCCCGCCTTTTTCTTGGCCGCGACCAGCGTATTGTAGAGGCGCTCCACCTCCTCCTGTTCGGTCTGATCCACACTATGCAAGGTGAAGGGCTGCGGCGATGACACCGGCACAGCAGCAGCCTGACTCAAGCCGTAGACAGGATTGTGCTGGGGTCTGTGCTCTTCTTCCGGGCGAACCCCTTGTACGGAGAGAAGCGCATCCTGGGGACGGCGGTAGCCTTCCTCGCGTATGCGTGACTTTTTGCGCCACAGATCGCTGTAGACGGCGTAGCGCTGCGCCATCTCATTATAGCGGTAGCGCTGAGAAAAATTCATGCGTCCGCCGTCGGAAAACTTGCGCAGCAACGAGAGTACCTTCCACTCGATGTCGGTGGGCGGGCGCTTGGACGGATTGCTGAAATAGACCTCGTACTCGATCTTTAAGCGCCGCAGTTGCGTTTCGAGTACGTTTAATTCTTCATCGGTGGTCACGAGGAGTCTCCAGGTCAACAGTGTAGTGAGAATGAGCGTTGGCGGCGAGGTACCCGGCGGTCACCGGAGGTCATGGTACGAAAGTAAGGGGCACTTCTAGCTACTAGCCTCTGGCTGCTAGCTTGTGCCGCCAAGTCCGTCATTCAGTGATGTTGGAGAGGCGTGCTCTTCAGGGACAGCGCGAGAACGCCGAGATCAATACAAGATTGGAGCTAGAAGCGAGGAGCTTAGGAGCTTATTTCGAATTCGACGCCATCTTCTTCACCATGGCGAGAACCAGCTTGCGGTCGCTTTCGTTGAGGTTGGTGGCGTAGCGGCGAACTTGGCTTAAGAAGCGAACTTCGTCATCGGAAAGCTGTGGCAATCCTTTAGAGCCGTTGGCGTGGCCGGATTCGGAGAAAAATTGCGAGAGTGCGATCTCCATGGCGCCGGCGATCTTCGAAAGCGTGTCAAGCGAGGGAATCGTGTGGCCGTTCTCTACGCGCGACAGGTAGCAGCGAAGCAGGCCGGTGCGCTTCTCGATGTCTCCCTGAGACATGCCTTTTTGGAGCCGGTAGTTTCGAATGGTCTCGCCGATGTTGATGGTCGGAAGCATTGCAGGATGCGACATAGTAACCAGATCGGCATTTTCTGGCAAGTGGAAATTAGTGCTATATCAAAACCAGTGCAATCTGGGCTTGATTGAAGCCAAACCTCTTTAAGCTTAAACAGCGTACAAGGAACGAGAGTGACAAAACTGCAACTCGCGTAGCGGCGGTCCAGGGCTACTTTTTCAAGGTGTCGGCAAGGAAGTTCACGGTGCGCTGCCATGCATCGGCCGCATCGGCGGCGCGGTAACCGTCCTTGTTGTTCGGATTTTCGAAGGCATGGCCAGCGTCGTCGTAGATCTTGATGTCGATCTTCTTGCTTTGTTGTTTCATGGCTGCCTCAAATTTGTGCACGTCATCGGGCGTGATGCCGCGATCCTGGGCACCGAAGAATCCAAGGATGGGAGCGTTGATTTTCTTGAGCGCTTCGGGGTCAGTGGCAAGATGGCCGTAGTTGATTACGTCGGCTGCGAGGGTTGGCTCATCAAGCGCGACGTCGAGGGCGTAGCCGCCGCCCATGCACCATCCGATCGCACCGATGCGGTTCTTCCTGACGTTAGGCTGCGATTGCAGAAATTCAAAAGCGGCGTGCAAGTCGCGCTTGGCGCGGTCTTCGGGAACTCCGCGCATCAATTCGTGCGCCATGTCAGGTGTGGTGGCAACTTTGCCGCGATATAAATCAATCGCAAGAGCCTCGTAGCCCTGATCGGTCAGCTTCGAAGCTTGTTCCTTCACCCAGTCGTTCAGTCCCCAGTATTCGTGGATGACGATGAGGGCCGGAAATGGGCCGTTGCCGGAGGGCGTGTAGAGCACGGCTTGGACCGTTTCATCGCCGCTCTTGTAGGAGACGGGTTTGCCATCGGCAGCAAGGCAGGAGGAAGCAAAGAGGGCGACAAATATCAGCAAGCAGATTTTCTTCATGGCTTCAGGCCTGTCAAACAGCGCAGTCACAATTCCAATTGCATGTACATCGCACCGGCAATCGGGTTCGTACGGTAGGGCACAATTTCCTTAAATCCGAGCTTGCGATACATTGCAACCGCATCTTTCATCACCGGCTCGACGGTGTCAAGGCGCATTCGTTGATAGCCGATCTGGCGCGCGTCGACGATGATGCGCTCGGCCAGTGCGCGTCCCAGGCCCTTACCGCGAAACTGCGGACGCAGGTAGAGACGCTTCATCTCGCAGACGCGTGAATCTAATTTGTGGAGCGCCACGCAGCCCGCGAGTTGATCTTCGTATTCCGCAAGCAGCAGGCGTCCTTCCGGCGGAGCATAGTCACCGGGCAATCCTGCAAGTTCCTTGTCGAAGTTCTGAAAGCAGAGGCTAAAACCGAGGGACTGCGCGTACTCCAGAAATAATTCGCGGGCTTGCGCGATCTGCACAGGTGATTCGGCATGAGCAAATGTCAAAACCTTTACTACGGGGGACACAGACGTCACAGGGTAATTCGGGGGGATCGTGTGCTCGGCTTTCATTTCCTCTGTGACCTCTGTGGTGAAGGATTTCGATCTATCCCATCAGCATGCCGCCGTTCACGTTCAGCACGTGGCCCGTGATGTAGGAGGCTTCGTCGGACGCGAGAAAGGCGACGGCACTCGCTACATCGGCGGGGGATCCGACGCGCCCGAGCGGAATTTGTTTGGCGGCGTTTTGCTTGAACTCGTCGCCGAGCACCTCCGTCATGGCGGTTTCGATGAAGCCGGGGGCCACGGCGTTGCAAGTAATGTTGCGTGATCCAAGTTCGCGGGCGACGGCCATGGTCAATCCGATCAGCCCGGCTTTCGACGCGGCGTAGTTTGCCTGTCCCGCTTGCCCCATCTGTCCGAAGACGCTGGCGATGTTGATGATGCGTCCCCAACGCTGCTTGAGCATAGAACTGGTAACTTGCTGAATGCAGAGATACGCGGAGGTGAGATTGGTTTGCAGTACGGCATCCCAATCGGCGCGCTTCATGCGCATGACGAGCTGGTCGCGTGTAATGCCGGCATTGTTGACCAGGATATCGACCTTGCCGAACTGTGCGATGGCTGACCTGATCGATGCCTTAACCTGCTCTTCGTCGGTTACGTCGAGAGCGAAGGCGGCGGCCTTGCCGCCGGTGCCGGCAATTTCGTGCACGAGTTCGTTCAGCTTCTCTTGATTGCGAGCGGCGACAGCAACGGCTGCGCCCGCCGTGGCGAGCTTCAGTGCGCAGGCTCGTCCAATGCCTTGCGACGCGCCTGTAACAAACGTCACTCGCCCTGAAAGGGACATGAGATTCTCCTAATGATTACTACACGTATTTTCTGAAGATATTTAGGTCAGAACGTGGAATTATACCCGTCGCGGCGACCGAAGCAGGTAGCGCGGGTCAGGTTCTAGCGGGCGAGCACCAAACCGACGATGCCCAGCAGAACCGCAATCATGAACGTATGGCAGCCGTGCTGGTGGGGATCGAGCACCACCAGACACCGCGGATCAGTGTAGGGGCGTGTTAAGAAGAGCATGGTCCACATGGCGAATGACGTGCCCAGGGCCCACCGTTCACCGCGGCGAATGGGAAAACTCGCCAGCTTGATACCGGCTGCTGCGAGAGCGCAGGCTTGCGCTATCGGCCAGGGTGATGCATATGCCGCGAGCATCGCCGCTCCGAGATACTGATGCGCCCGGGGCGTACGCGCTGGTGCAGACAAGGACGTATAAAGCAGTAGCGCCTACGCCGCGACCACGAGCCACCCGCCGACCTTCCTCATGGACTAGAAGTTTACAACTCTCGCACAAGTCGAGTTGTCATTCTTCTAACGGATTGCGCATTGTGCGTTCGCCGATTAACATTCGAACACTCCCATGACCCCAACTGTGACGAACGAAGTGATCACGATGCCCGAACCCTCCAACCAGAAATCATCCCCGTCGGATTCGCCTTCAGCTGGCCCCGGGCACCGTTCGCCGCAGAGGGCTTCGGCTCCCGAACACTTAGTTCCTGACAGACCTCTAGAAGAGGCTCGCGCAGAAGCGCCGGACGAAGCGCCTTCTACCGAGGTCTTCGCAGTTTATGGAGTGGAGCCGGAGATTCAGGCGTACGCCATGGCCAAGTATTCGCGTTCGGCGCTATCGATGAAGGAGTCGTTGCGCGAGATCAACCAGCAGAAGGCGGAGAAATTTCTCAACACTTTTTACTTCCAGTACGGTCACCGCTCGATCGCTGATTTGGCGCACATTGCACTGGCCGTCGAGAGGCTCTCCATTCTCGCTGCGGTCGAACTGGTCGACGAACAGCGCTGGGACGGGCAGGAGCGTTCGACCCGCTATCAGGGTTTCAAGAAAAGCGGCTATTACGTCCCCGATTTCGGCGCCGATGAGGAGGCACGCAAGCTTTACCGCGAGACGCTGGATTTTCTCTTTGCCGAGTACGATGCGCTCTCGGCACACATGACGCAGTACCTGATCAGCATCACGCCCAAGCCCGCCGATATGAAGCAGGAAGCCTACGAGCGCACGCTGAAGGCACGGGCATTCGACATTACGCGCTACCTTCTGCCGCTGGCTACGAATACGTCGCTGGGCGAGATCGTCAACGCACGCACGCTGGAGACACAGGTGGCGCACCTGCTCTCGCACACACACAAAGAAGTGCGGGTTCTCGGCGAGTCGTTGAAGAAAGCAGCAACGTCCTCGGCCTATAACGTGAATGCCGAATCGTTGCGGGATTTGGTGGAGCAGATTCGGAAACTGAGTCCGGAGCTGGGCGCGCGTGCCGAGCAGGAATTGTTGCACGAGGTTCGGGTCGCGCCCACGCTGGTGAAGTATGCCGACCCGAATCTGTATGAAATGGAAACGAGGCGCGAGTTGCGGCAGGCAGCGCAAGAGCTGATGAAGAGCGAGTCGCTTGCGCCGTCGAAGGCCATTGTCGACCTGCTGGACGAAGAGCCGCTCGAAGTGGAGATCGCGACCACTTTGCTTTACGAGCACTGCCACTTTTCTTACCGCCAGGTTCGGCAGGCGCTGCAAGTTTCAGGAGAGAGATTCCGGCGGGAGATCATCGACCTTGGTCTGCGCCATCGCGGCAAGCACGACGAGATGTTGCGCGGATTCCGAGCCGGACAGCAGTTCCGCTTCGACATCCTGATGGATACGGGCGGCTTTCGTGACATGCATCGTCACCGGCGCTGCATTCAGGTGATGCAAGGATTCACTACGCGGCACGGCTACGAGATGCTGCTCGATTTGGAAGACGCTGGCGAGCGCGGCCGCTTCGATGCCGCCATGCGGCGCGCGCAGACTGCGGTGGAGAAGCTCGCCGCGCGCAACGCGCCGGAGGCGGAGGAAAATTCGCAGTACGCGATTCCGCTGGCGTATCGCAAGCGCGCCCTGTTCAAGATGGACTTTGCAGAAGCTGTGTACATCTCCGAATTGCGCACCACTCCGGCCGGCCATGTTTCCTACCGCAACGTGGCCTATGCAATGTATGAGGCCGTGGCGCGGAAGTATCCGGCACTGGCCAAATATTTCCGCGTGCATGATGTGACGGCGCCGGTGGACTTGTTGCAGAGGTAGGAGCGATCGCGAGTTCCGGTTCGGGACGGCGCAAATGTTAATTATGCAGATTCGCCTTTTATTCGCTTCTAACTATATGTATAATCCGGCCAGATTAGTTTTGCACTCTTACTAAGGAGCCACACTCCCATGGCGGATGAGCGGGGCAAGGCAATTGAGTTGGCGGTTTCGCAGATTGAAAAGCAGTTTGGCAAAGGTTCGATCATGCGGTTGGGGTCGAAGGAAGCGATCGTTCCTATCGCAGTGATCTCGACCGGAGCGATTTCGTTTGACGCCGCGCTCGGCGTAGGCGGCTTTCCGCGCGGACGCGTAGTGGAAGTCTTCGGGCCGGAGTCTTCCGGCAAAACCACCATCACGCTGCAGGTGATTGCCGAGGCGCAGAAGACCGGCGGCATGGCGGCGTTTGTGGATGCCGAGCATGCGCTCGATCCTGCCTACGCGAAGAAGTTGGGCGTTGACGTCGACAACCTGCTGGTCTCGCAGCCGGACTACGGCGAGCAGGCGCTCGAGATCACGGAAGCGTTGGTGCGCTCGAACGCCATCGACGTGCTGGTGGTGGACTCGGTGGCGGCGCTGGTGCCCAAGGCCGAACTCGATGGAGAAATGGGCGATAGCCACATGGGGCTGCAGGCGCGGCTGATGTCGCAAGCACTGCGCAAGCTGACGGGCACGGTTTCCAAGTCGCGCACCTGCCTGATCTTCATCAACCAGATCCGCGAAAAGATTGGAGTGATGTTTGGCAATCCGGAGACCACCACGGGCGGCCGCGCGCTGAAGTTTTATTCGTCGGTGCGCGTGGATATTCGGCGCATTGCGGCTATCAAGGACGGAGACGTAGTCACCGGCTCGCGTACCCGCGTAAAAGTCGTGAAGAACAAAGTGGCAGCGCCCTTCCGCGAGGCCGAGTTCGACATTCTTTATGGCGAAGGCATTTCCCGCGAGGGCGACCTGCTCGATATCGCGGTGAACAATAACATCCTCGAAAAGTCTGGGTCGTGGTTCAGCTATAAAGGCGAACGCATTGGCCAGGGCCGTGAAAATGCCCGCCAGTTCCTAAAAGACAACAAGGACACCATGGCTAAGCTCGACACGGAAGTGCGTAAGGCGCTGGGATTGATTGCGACTCCTGCACAGCCACACGCGGCAGCCACTCCGGCGCAGACGCCGCCGTCAACGGGAGCGCGTGTCACCACGATGCCGAGTGCCCCTCCCGAACCTGCCAAGGTGCCGATAGCAGCGAAGCGCTAAACATCACGTTGGGGCGCGGTGCTCAAATGCACCGTGCCCCGAAGCCTGCTCATTCCCTAATTGCCATCCCTGCTCCTGCCGAATAGAATCCTCTATTGCCCAGCACGGCAGCTTCCTGCGAGGACCATTGAGTAAAGTCAGCGCCCTTTATCCCGGTTCGTTCGACCCACCCACCAACGGTCACCTCGACCTGATTGAGCGGGGTGCCAAGATCTTTGAAGAACTGGTCGTTGGCATTCTCAGGAATACGGAAAAGAGCCCGATGTTCAGCCTCGCGGAGCGGCTGGAGATGCTGAAAACGCTCACGGCGCATTTGAAGAATGTCCGCATCGAAGCCTTCCATGGGTTGATGGTCGAATACGCCAAGTCGATCGACGCGACTTGTGTCTTGCGCGGCATTCGAGCCGTGAGCGATTACGAATATGAATTGCAGATGGCGCTGATGAACCGCAAGCTTGAGCCCACGCTGGAGACCGTGTTCATGATGCCAGCCGACAAATATTCTTATGTCAGTTCGCGTCTGGTACGCGAAGTGGCGCAGATCGGCGGCCCAGTGAAGGGTCTCGTCCCAGAAGTGGTCGAACAGAAGCTGCGGGAAAAACTTGAGCCGGCCTACAAGTTTCACGACGAAATGCAAGCAGCCACGGCTCGCGCCTCAGGCGGAAAAGAGAAAAGGAAGAAGAAAACATGACCACTGCTATCACCGAAGCCCTGAAACTCACCGACCGAATCAACCGCATTGAGCCCTCAGCCACGATGGCGGTGGTGGCCGAAGCGGACAAACTGCGTATGCAGGGCATCGATGTTGTAGACTTTGGCGCCGGCGAGCCACATTTCACCACGCCGCAGCACATCAAGGACGCGGCCATCGCGGCCATTCAGGGCAACTTCACCAAGTACACGGCAGTGCCGGGCACGGCTGAGTTGCGTGACGCCATCGTGCACCGTCATGCCGTGGACTTCGATTCCGATTACCGCCGCGAAGAAGTGATCGCTTCAACCGGCGGCAAGAATGCGCTGTTCAACGCCATTCAGGTGCTCGTGGATCACGGCGACGAAGTGGTTTTGCCGGTGCCCTACTGGGTTTCGTTCAAGGACATCGTGCGCTATGCCGGCGGCCAGTGCGTGTTGCTGCAATCGGATGAGTCGCAAGGCTTCCGGGTGACCGCAGAGATGGTCGCGCGGCTGATTACGCCGCGAACCAAGGTGATCATTCTGAATTCGCCGTCAAATCCCTCGGGCGCGGTCATGAGTGCGGAGGATCTGACGGCAGTGGTCCGCCTGGCGCACGAGCGCGGAATCTGGGTGCTCTCCGACGAGTGCTATGTCTATTTGAATTACAGCGGCAGGAATTTTTCCGTTGGATCGCTGCGCGAATATAAAGAGCGCATCGTGGTGCTGGGTTCGCTCTCGAAAACTTATGCCATGACGGGCTGGCGCCTGGGTTACGCGCTCGCTCCGGCAGCGGTGGTGAATGCGATGTCGAAGTTGCAGAGCCAGTCCACTTCGAATCCGACTTCGATTGTGCAGAAAGCGGCAGTGGCTGCGCTCAAGGGACCGCAAGAGTGCGTCGAGCATATGCGGCTCGAATACATCGAGCTGCGTGACCACGTGGTGAAAGGCTTGCGCTCAATTCCAGGAGTGACTTGCACTCTGCCGGAGGGCGCATTCTATGCCTATCCCAACATCTCGCCGTTCCTGGGACGCGGGGGTGTGAAATCGGCGTCAGACGTCGCGGGAAGGTTGCTCCGGGAAGCACACGTAGCGACCGTGCCGGGAGAAGGATTCGGCACCGGCGAGCACATCCGCGTTTCGTATGCGACCTCGAAGGCGGAGTTGGATCGCGGCCTGGAACGCATGCGGAAATTCTTCGCCGCTTTGTAGTCGCTAATTTCAGACGCGTTCGGCTAAGGCCGTTTGTTCGCGAACGGCCTTTTTCGTCCAAATAATTCCTCATGGGCAATCTGTATCCATTGTTGATGCTTCCGGGATTCGATCCGCGCCCGTGGGGGACGCACGATTTGTCGCCGATTTATCCCAATCGGCAGTTCAGCGAAAAGATTGGCGAAGCCTGGCTCACCGGCGACGATTGCAAAGTGGCCAACGGACCGCTCACCGGGCAGACGCTGTCGCAAGTCAGCGAGAAGTGCCAGCGAGAGCTTGTGGGCGACGCCGCCCGCGATGCGCGGCGCTTCCCGTTGCTGCTGAAGTTTCTCTTCCCCCATGAAAATCTTTCCGTGCAGGTGCATCCCGATGACGAGCAAGCTCGCCGCGTAGGTCAGCCATGGGGCAAGACGGAATGCTGGTATGTGGCGCACGCGAAGCCGGGGTCGCAAATCGCACTGGGATTGAAACCGGGCGTGACCGTTGCCCAATTGGAACACTCGATCCATGAGAAGCGCGCCGAAGAGTTGCTCAACTGGCTGAACGTCTTCACCGGCGACATGATTTACGTTTCTGGCGGAACTGTGCACACGCTGGGGCCCGGTTCGGTGATCGTCGAGACTCAACAACAGTCGGACACGACATATCGTTTGTATGATTACGGACGGCCGCGCGAGTTGCACCTGAAAGAGGGCCTGGCTGCGGTGAAGTTGAAAGTAGCTTCCGGAAAAGTAGTGAGACCGGCTCCGGCGCAGATTCGCGGCAGCAATAACCGGCAAGCTCTGCTGGTAGCTGCTCCTTACTTTGTTGTGGATATGTTTGAGATGAAGGACGCGCAGGAGCTGAGCACGCGCGACGATTCCGGCAAGAGTTCCGCGCAGACCCTCGTGGCACTGGAAGGATGCGGAGTGGTAGAAGCAGCCGGCGCGGAACCCGTCACAGTAGCCAAGGGCGATGCGATCGTCGTTCCCGCGTCGGTAGAAAAGTATACGGTGCGTCCACAGTGGACACTGGAGTTTCTGAGAGCGCGTGTACCCGGTGCTACACTGCCCGAACCCGAAACACGAATGTAGTGATTGAGATCCTGAGAACGTGGCTAAGAACGAAAACTTCTATCCTGTGATTCTCGCTGGCGGCCGAGGCACGCGATTCTGGCCCTTGAGCCGGAAGAAACGGGCCAAGCAGTTGCTGGCGCTCGATGGCAAGCAGACGATGATCCAGCAGACCGTGGCGCGACTGCTGCCGCTGGCTCTGCCCAAACGATTCTGGATCATCACCAATGACGATCTGCGTCCCGCGATCTTGAAGCAGCTTCCGAAACTGCCCAAGACACAAGTGCTCGCCGAGCCGTTGGGACGCAACACCGGACCTGCGATCGGCCTAGCCGCTTTTCTTCTGCTGCGCGAAAATCCCGAGGCGGTCATTGGGATGTTTCCTTCCGATCATGTGATAGCAGATGAAAAGAGCTATCGGGCAACCATCGAACGTGGAGTGGAGATTGCAGCCGCTGGTGAAAACATTGTGGTCCTCGGTATTCGGCCAAACCGCGCGGAAACGGGATACGGCTACATTGAGGCGGGCGGCGCCTTCGAGAGCGACGCTTTGCGTGTGCGCCGATTCACCGAGAAACCCGACGCGGAGAAGGCTGCTGCTTTTGTGGCTGCAGGTAATTATTTCTGGAACAGCGGCATGTTTCTATGGAGCTCTCGGACGCTGGCCAATGCTCTGCGCGAGCATCTTCCGAGGACCGCTCCACTGCTGGAAGAGATCGCTGCCGCTTTCGGCACGCGCAGATTTGCGGCGACTTTCAAGAAGTTATATCCGAAGTGCGAAAACATCAGCGTCGATTACGCCGTGCTGGAACCGCGGTCGGCAAAGGGCGAGCAGGCAGGAAACATCGTTTGCCTTCCTGCGGATTTCGGCTGGAACGACCTGGGTTCGTGGACCGCTCTGCACGAGCATCACACCGCGAAGACCAGTCCGATTGCGGGGAACATCATCCACAGTGCGGGCGTGTTCGTTCTGAACGCTACGGGTAATTACGTGCATGCTCCTAATAAGTTTGTTGCCACCGTAGGAGTGGACGACGTAGTGGTGGTCGATACGGCTGACGCTTTGCTGATCACTACACGTCAGCACGCGCAGGACGTCGGCAAAGTGGTGAAGCATCTTGACCGGAAGAAGCTGCACAAACTGACGTAGTTTCTGGTTTCTGGTGCCGAAGATTCGGCGGTACTTTTCGGTTCGCGGGTACTGGAAACAGGAAACCAAAAACCAAGAACGCATGGCTCAAGAAATTAAATTCGGAACTGACGGCTGGCGCGGCATCATCGCGGACGACTTCACTTTCGACAACGTGCGTCGAGTCGCCGGCGCGATTGCTTCCTACGTTTTGAAATACGAGGACGCCCCGCGCGGAATCTTCGTCGGCTACGACACGCGTTTCGCGTCGCAACGCGCAGCGCAAGTCGCCGCGGAAATAATCGCCGCCGCTGGCATTCCGGCGAAACTGGCTGACGATTACACGCCGACCCCTGCCGTGTCCTATGCTGTGAAAAACAAAGGCGCCGCTGGCGGAGTGATGGTCACCTCCAGCCACAATCCATGGAACTGGAACGGAGTGAAGTTCAAAGGGAAGTTTGGTGGATCCGCCACTCCTGGCATCATGAAAAAGGTGGAAGAAGAGTTGCGCGCCGGAGCGATGCCGGAAGGCGCGAAAGCGGCCATCGAAGAGGTTGACCTCAAGACGCCTTACGTTGCTGCGATTTGCCGTTTTGCCGATATGGATTTAATTGGCAAAGCCAAATTCAAAATCGCAATCGACTCGATGTATGGCTCTGGCCGCGGCATTCTGGCCGGAATCTTTCGGCAACGCAGCGTTCAACACATCGCGATCCGGCAGGAACTCAATCCTCTTTTTCCAGGCATCAATCCCGAGCCGATTGAGCCGCATATCGCTCTGCTGCAGCAAACGGTAGTGAGCGAGAAGTGCGATGCGGGATTGGCCACGGATGGCGACGCCGACCGCATCGGTGCGGTCGCTGAGGATGGCAGCTTTGTAGATTCGCACAAGATTTTCTGCGTGCTGTTGCGCTGGCTGCTCGAGCGCAAAAAATGGTCCGGCGACGTGGTGCGCGCATTTAATACGACGCGTATGCTCGACCGCATTGCCGCCAAGTACGGGCGCAAGCTTTACGAAACGCAGATCGGATTCAAGTACATCGCGGATTTGATGATGGAACACGACATCCTGATCGGTGGAGAAGAATCTGGCGGCATCGGCTACTCGCGCTTTCTACCAGAGCGCGATGGGGTGCTGAACTGCCTATTGCTGGCCAACGTGATGGCGGAGGAAGGCAAGCCGCTGGGCCAACTGGTCACGGACCTGCAACGCGAGTTCGGGCCACACCATTACGGGCGGCGCGATCTGCACATTCCGGAAGAGGTCAAGCGGAGCGCGATTCAGCGGGCGCGGGCAGAAAGCACACAGAGTTTGGGGCGCTATTGCGTAGTAAAAAAAGAAAGTCTTGATGGCATCAAGTTGTTTCTTGATGCTCCGACAAACGGCAACGGAGCGGAAGCGTGGATTCTGTTTCGTGCTTCGGGAACGGAGCCGCTGCTGCGCGCGTACGCGGAAGCCGCATCGCCGGAGCTGGTGACGGAAATACTCACAGCCGCGGAGAGTTTTGTTAATAATGGCGGTTCGTAAGCTCATTAATCACTTCGGAAATCCACATTTAGCACTGCGGTAATGCGATACTTCTAAGTGGGCATGACTTTCGCTGGAAGCACACTCCCGACGCCAGACGACTCGCCCGAGGCGCGCCGTTACAATCGGATCCACCGATGGCTCGGAGTCGCCGACTTTGTCGTCGGCTCCGCATTCCTTGTTCTCCTGATGATTACGGGCTGGTCCGGATGGTTGCGCGATCTCGCCTTGCGGCGGGGATTTCAGAACTACACGCTCGCCGTCTTCCTATATTTGTTCTTCCTGCTGCTGATCAGCAAAGTGCTCGGCCTGGGTCTCGACTACTACGGATTCCGGCTGGAACGGAAGTTCCAGCTCTCCACGCAAAAAGTTCGTTCGTGGTTATGGGATCAAGTCAAGGGTTTTCTGGTAGGACTGGTGCTGGCAGGGGTTGTGGTGGAGTTGCTGTACTTCATGATCCGGCAGTCCCCGCAGCATTGGTGGCTGATCACGTGGGCACTGTTCATGGGGTTATTCATCTTGCTGGCCCAGCTAGCGCCTGTGGTGCTGTTCCCGATTTTCTACAAGTTCGAGCCGCTGGACAATGAAGACCTGCGGCGCCGGCTGGTCCAACTGGGCCAGCGGGCGGGCACGCGGGTGCGCGGAGTTTACCGCTGGAAGCTTTCGGAAAAGAGCAAGAAGGCGAATGCGGCTCTGACCGGTCTTGGCAGCACGCGGCGGATCATCCTGGCCGACACTCTGCTGGATAACTATGCTCCTGAAGAAATCGAGGCGGTGCTCGCGCATGAACTTGGCCATCACGTCCACAAGCACATTTTGAAGAGCATTCTGGTGCAGGGGGGAATTACTCTATTCGGCTTCTGGGTGGCGAACTTTGTGTTGCATTACGCAGTTGATCATCACATGTTCGAGGAGCTATCCGATTTTGCCAACCTGCCCCTGCTGGCGATCACTGCAACCGTGATTTCCCTCCTGCTGATGCCCGCGTTAAATGCCTACTCGCGATACAACGAGCGGCAGGCCGACCGCTACGCATTTGAATCGATCGTCAATGTGGAGCCGTTTATTTCGTCGATGAACAAGCTGGCGCAGCAGAACCTTGCGGAGCGGACGCCTTCGAAATGGATAGAATTGTTATTCCACTCACACCCTGCAATTTCGAGGCGCGTGGCGGCCGCAGAAGAGTGGGGCCGCACACAAAGCGCGAGCCCGCAGGCGTGAAGCCGAATTTTCCGACCCCACAAACGAAATTAACGCTGGCGCAGAATTGCGGTCACACGCTGCAAATCTTCTTCCGTATCCACGCCTACGGAATCGTAAGGCGTTTCGCCCACGTAGATTGAGATTCCGTTTTCCAGGAAACGCAGCTGTTCCAGCCGTTCACTTTTTTCCAGCGTCGATTCCGGCTGGCTTACAAAACAATCGAGCGCGGACTTTCGGTAAGTGTAAAGACCGAGATGTTTGAAGTAGCGTGGGTCGCTGCCGTCGCGATCGAAAGGAATGGTGGAGCGGGAAAAATAGAGAGCGCGGCCGTTTGCCTCAGTCACGACTTTAACAGCATTTGGATTATGGATATCTTCCGCCGGGCAAAGGGTCTTCAGAGTTCCCACCTGAATGGACGAATCTTTCATAACATCCAACAGAGTGGCAATTTGTTCGGGACACACGAGCGGTTCGTCGCCTTGCACGTTAAAGTAAAGATCGGCGGTAATGTGGTTTGAGACTTCATGTACGCGCTCGGTCCCGCTGCGGTGACTTGACGAAGTCATTCGGGCTTTCCATCCGTAATGTTTGCAGGCGTCCATAATTTCTTCGGAATCCGTAGCAATGATCACCTCGGAGAGAAGCGGCGATGAGTGGACCGCTTCATAGACCCATCCCACAAGCGGCTTCCCGGCGATCTCGCGGAGCATTTTGCGCGGCAGACGGGTGGAGGCAAGTCGAGCTGGGATGACGGCGACGGTTTTCATGTGGGACTAGTTTCCAGTTTCTTGCCGAGACTGGCAAGTATCGAATCGGCGAATGGAATCGGACGTTTATCGTTTTGGTTGACGCTTTTCTTGCAAGCGCTCTTGGAATAAAGAAGTGGACGCGCGAGCCCGGGCGTCTCGTCGTTCAGGAGATTTGGGGCGGAGCTAACGATTCTGTGCGGGCGTGGAGCGGAGCACGAACGGAAGGCCACGGGGAGCATTTTGGATCACCGTGTTTTGCAAGTCGAGAGCTTCGAGCGGAATGTGGCTGCGTGTGCCGTCGGGGCTGATGTATTCGAGATAGCCGTCGGCGACCCAGTAGTCAGTCGCAGCGTGGCTGGCACCATTGTTCAGCACCAGCAGGAAGACTCGCTTGCCCAGGGTCTGCTGTTCGGTCGCTGTGTCTAGCGCCACTCTGGGTCGCGCCGACGAATTTCCTTCTGCTCTGCCGTCATCCGATGGATTGGCAGTGGGCGGGATCGCCGACATTTCCGACTGCGTGGACCCCTGGGAAGTGAGGTCGTCGCCCAGATCAAGCGCGTCTCCGCCGAAGCCGAAATAAAAAGGATCAAAGTAACCGGAGAAGGAAAGCAGCGGCAAAAATGGCTCGAAGAAACAGACCTGGGTCACGCCGTTCAAGAAGCATCCAGAGGAAGAAAACCGCGGAAAGCGGTTGAAGGAGAAACCGCGAGGACGGCGCACGGTCGAAGAAACGAAAGAAACTGGGGCCGTCGGAGTGGCGGGGAATAGCGGAGGAGACCAGAGAAGCGTTGACGGAATCCGCAAAGTGGATGGCGTTCGGGCCGGCGTGGCGAAGGTCCATGGGTGCGACGGCCCATGGGGCAAAATATCCGAAGTAGTAGAGGACGCTTCGGATCCCGCACGCCGGGCAGAGTCCTTTCCGGACCGGAAGTGCAGCCAGCCGAAATGCCCGCCCCCTTGGCTCCCACCGGATTGCCTGCCGGAAGAGTGCCCGCCACCAAAGTGGCCGCCTCCGGAGTGGCCGCCTCCGCCCCCGTGTTGCGCCTCTGCGGGCGCGAGGAGACAGATCACCGACAGCAAGATCGGAAGGATGCGCGGCGCTCGCACAAGGAAGGCAATTCGAGTGGCCATGGCCTTCCCACCCAGGGAATCCGTTTATATTTTACTCCCGGTCGGTGGTCGGGGGCACTATGCAAGTGCCGGTATCGGCTTCAAGGCTCTGGAGTTTTCGGCGGGATTCCAGTTTCCGGCATCTCGCCTACGAGAGTGGGAATGCACTGCTTGCGTTTCTTTCTGCCACTACTACTTATCCGTTCGTACAGAGTCTTGCGGAGCAAAAGCGACGTTCATCCTTGGCGCCAGCCGCACCTTCGGAATCCGCTGAGATTGCATCGCCGGATATGCAAAGTCCGCAACAGAGCTCGCCGCCGGAGAGTCCACGGGCAGACACCACCGTCGTCATGTCGACGGTGCAAGGTTGCATCCCTGCCGAATCCTCGGCGGGACACGCACACACAAAGCTGGGAAGCAGAACGACGAAATGGTTTTCTCACCGTGAAGAATGCTTGGCAATGTCAGATGCAAAGGGATTGACATAGGCCACGACTTCTGCACCGAGTAAAGGCAAATACGTATACGAAAAACTAACGCCCGTCGGCCCATCGAGGTGCGATTGAGTCTAACAGAGGGTACAGTCTTGGCCCCCCTTCGTGCATGCGCGTAATCTTCATCCGCAACCGCTCTGCCTAAGTCCGGATTTTCCCTCTTTTTTCCGCGATTACCATCTCCTTCTCGATGAGCATGGAGATCAGATATTTGCGATGACGGACCCAGTTGCAGAGCGAGCCCGCAAGCTTGGAGGCTTAACGCTCCATTCGATCAGCGAGATCAGTAGCCATCAACGGCTCAAGGACAATAACGCAGTCCACGTTTCGGACACAGCGATGCTCAGCGAGTTGTATTCCGACAACCGCCAACTGACGGCCTCGCTCCGTTCTATTCACGAGGTGTGCGAGCGCCATATGGATGCGGCAACTGCGAGCCTGATTGAGGTCTGGATTGATGAGACGGAACGCAGAGCCTGGTTCCTCGGTGAGATCATTCACAATTTGGATTGAACTCGTCTGGTTGAAGGAAGGCGCCACTTTTAGCCGCGGAGCCTATGCGCGACTTCTGCACGCGTGTGAGTTGTCCGTCACGGACCTCAGTTTTGATAGAATCGAACGTGCAAGGCCCCAAATGCCTCATAAATGTGACCGCGCTGATAGCGATTCAATGCCACCTCCAACAGGTCTACGCTATCCTAAGTTAGTGCGATCGGAATGCAATGGCGCAAGGTCGCATGTTTGTAAGCTGTTGTAAATAAATGTGGCGGCGTAGCTCAGGTGGTTAGAGCGACGGTCTCATAATCCGTAGGTCCGTGGTTCGAGTCCACGCGCCGCCACCAATCCTTTCAGGTCCAGCCCGGAGACATGGGTAACAGAATGTACCGGCTACATAGGTAACACTTTTGGGCCGAAGGGATTTTCCAGTGGTTCCAGCACACGAGTCTCCAGATCAAAGTATCCTAAGTCATAATCCATAAAAGTGACCAGCCAGATATCGTCCTGAACTTCTTTGATGCCGACCGCTTGGCCGGCAAAGACCTGACTGAAGTTGATTTTCTTGGCGCCCAAACAGATTCTGCCGCAACGGGTTACCACGATAGTTTTGTCGTGGAGGGGGTAGTCGATGTCGGGCAATCCCTGATAGAGGCGGGTGGAGGGCTGATAGATTTCGGCCGGATACTTCATGCCGAGGGCTTCGTGAGGGCGCTCATTATTAAAGACCTCGATGAATTTGTCGAACCTGGCCTGCTGCTGTAGGAAGTTCGCACTGGCCGGCTTGGTAGCCTCTTTCTTCAGGGTGAGATGCATGCGTTCGTGGCGGCCATTTTGTTGCGGGTTGCCGGGCTTGATGCGTTCGATGCCAATACCGAGGCGCAGCCACCAGACGGCGAGTTTGCTCAAATGAAATAATGCGTGCGCGGAAGCGAAGGGCACACCGTTATCGCTGCGGATTTGTGCGGGCAGACCACGCTCTTTAAAAAGGCGCTCAAATATAGTAAAAGCGTAGTCTTCTTTGGTGGAAGAGAGCGCCTCGCAGGTCAGCAGATATCGGCTGGCATGATCGGTGACGGTCAGGGGGTAGCAGTAGCGATGATTTCCCAG
>Ga0208688_1000052_pt1 | contig 115411 bp, 99 predicted proteins | sample June2015DPH_6_15_FD_184696 | JGI IMG/M metagenome (GOLD analysis project Ga0208688, IMG submission 184696) | Peatland microbial communities from SPRUCE experiment site at the Marcell Experimental Forest, Minnesota, USA - June2015DPH_6_150... | ecosystem: Environmental > Terrestrial > Soil >... | reverse complement strand
TGACCTTCTATGACGCGCGTTCTATGTATCCGCTCGTTTGGAGCCTCTGCGAAGGCTCAGAAGACGAGCTACGCCGTGGCATCACCATGGAAGATGAGCTTAACCTTTTCGTCGCGCTGGTGCGCGGCTTCGGAGTTCCTGCGGCGATTCATTCCGACCGTGGCCGCTTTCGGGGCAGGGAATGGGGCGGTGAACCCTACCAGCAGCGCATCGACAAGGAATTCGCTCCCGTCAATGGCATCCTTCAGCGGGTGGGAGAGCTCGCGGGTCTTCCCGAAGGCATCCGGCACAATATGCCGCGCATCCATAATCCGCGCGGCTCGCGGCTAGAACGTTTTCACGGATGGGTTAGGGACTGGTTTCGCGGCAAGCCCGGATGGGTCGGACGGAACACCATCGAACGCAAGATGACCCACGGCGATCAAGATGCCGAAAGGCACAAGCTCTGGTGCGTCGGCAAGCTCACGCCTGGCGAACGCTCGCCACTGCTCACGCGCGATGAGGTCTTCGCCGAGGTCAACAAGATGATGGACGCTTGGCGCGAGCACAATTCAGAAGGCACGGATATGAACGGGCTGACCCCTCACGCGGTCTTCGTACAATGCTCGCCTCCAACCGGCTTCCGGCGAATCTCGGATGATGATCTGATCTTCGCCACGGCTGAGCATTTCGAAAATACACATATCGAGAAAGGCGGTATTATCGAGTTGAAGGATGGCGCGCGCTACTCTCATCCGCTTCTGAAAGGGCTCGCCGGTCGGAAGCGTGAGGTTGTCCGCCTGCGCCACGATCGCTCTTATATTTTTGTTTTGCCTGCGCAGAAGAGCGAAGCAAGAATCCGCGCAGATCGGCGCGCCCGCGTCGGCATGAAAGACCCCGATGAGCTGGCCCGCGAGATGGAGTTCCAAAATCGCCTTGAGAAACTGGCGGGCGAGATGGTAAAGCCCCTCGACTATGGCCCGGGCCTCCCGGACCCGAGCCCACAGACAGAAGCGCCGAAGGAGCCGATGGTGATTCATCCTTCAGAATTCTTCGCCGCACAAGAAGCGGCGCCGCCGACGCCAGAGCAAGAAATTTCCGAGGCGGAATTTCGGATGGAGCACGACCGCTACAAAAAGCGAAAGCCCATGGACTTCGCGGACCTGGAGGATTGACCGTGCGAGAGATTGTGCGCCGCGCTCTTCAAGCCCGTCCTGAATTGACCGCCGAGCTTTACAGGCGCGGCATGTTTCGCCGGGAAGAGAAGGCGGAATTCCCCAAGCAAAATAAAGTGTCCCCGCAACCGCTGGGCCCGGTGCAATTCGCGACTCTGCTCGCTCAGGCCGATGCGCAGCTCGCGGCGCCGGCCGTGTTGCGCGGTGTGCTGAATTATGAGGAGCTGCGCTGGCTCGACCGGCTGTTAGGACTCGCGAAGCGAAGCGACAAGCGCGAGGAGCTGGCCCGCGCTGTCGAGCGCACGATGGAAGGGAGAAAAGGAAATGTCCGCAGTCGCCGATGAGGCCACTCAGGCCGCTCAAAACGTCCTTGTAAATTCCGTGGTCAAAAACCTCGGTAGTCTCGCGGCGCGCGCCTGGGCGAAGCATTGGATCATCACGCTTACAGCCCCGACTGGAGTCGGCAAGAGCACGGCCGTCGATTACCTGGAGCGCACGCTCCCCTTTGAGCACCGCGTGATTCGCTGCAAAAATATCACGACGCGATACACGATGCTTGAGTTCATGGGGCTGGCTCCGGGCGAGAAGTGGAAAAAACATGGCCGCAACTGGCTGCGCGCTTCTGACCTTTACTACCGCATCGTGGAAAGGGTGAGCGAGCGGCCGTATCTTCTCATCATTGACGAAGCGGACCGCCTGCGCATGGACCGCTTTGAAATGTTGCGCGATTTTTGGGATGACGCCCGGCTGCCGATGCTCCTGGTTGGCAACGAAGTGCTGACCGAGAAGATCAACCGCCAACACGAGCGATTGTTTCGCCGCATCCGCGTGAGATTCGAGCAGCGCCCGCTGCGCGAGGCCGACCTGCGTAAGGTGCTCGAATTCATGGGCTATGAAATGGCCGACGAGGAGTTCGCCCTGCTTTGGAAATTGGTCGGCGGCTCGCCCGGTTTCGCTGAGGCGCTGCTCGAAAACGCCAATGAAATCGCCGCTTCGCACGGCGTGAAGCGCGGCATCGAAGCCCTTGAGGGCGCCGTGCGCTACTTCCCCACGGTTCGGAAATAAACGGGGCGCGGTTGTTGGCGTCCCTGGTTCATAAAGGAGCGATACCCCCATGAAGGCTGTGAAACGTTTTACCCCTACCGCAGAGCAAGTGCGAGCCCTGTGTGAGCTCCCTGCGCGCTGCTTACCTAAAATACTCTTAGAAGAGCAGGCGTACCTGCGTGAGGCATTAGCCGCCGTCAATAACGAGATAGCGGAGCTGCGGGCAGTTGGCGCACCAGTCGAAGGCGCTCACCAGGAAAGGAAAACAGAGTACGACGCGTCAGACTTGGAATTCCTAGAAAGTTTCCTTTTCTGATAGCCGCGCGCCAGGCCTTTATTTTAGCCTTTCATTTTGGCGCTTTGTCTTGACACTCTGTTTTAGCCTGTGTTTTGCGCGTCTGTTTCGAATACGCCTTTCGGGAGTGTGATTTCAGATAGCGTATCTGTGTGTCGCTCTACTGTCCCATTCCGCACCGTCATTTCAAATGCCTAATTCGGGCAGCCTTAGCCACTTTCAAATTTCAGGTCACAGCCTTTTTGCCTATCGGGTCACAAACTTTTTGCATTTTCGGCAGCCATTTTGACTTAGGTCACAAACCTAAAAGGTGTGCCTTTAGTATGTTGCGGTTGACACGCCGAAGTTCATAGAGCCGGTCACACTTTGTGACCACCCGCCTTAGTGCTAAGACTTTTTGTTTCAATAGAGGCTAGTCGGATGCTTTGTGACCTTGCGCACGCTTGCGACATTAACCCTGAACCACATTGAAGCGCGCCCGTTGAAAATAAAGCACATCCACCCAGCGCCGCCGAGATCAAGCGACACGATCCCTGACCCGTGATATCTTCCGTGGAGGCGGGGGGAGTCGAACCCCCGTCCGAAAAGCTTTGCGAGTGAAAGCCTACATGCTTATCGCGTTCGCTTCCTGCATTCGCCGGCGGCCCTCAGGAACGTGCAAGAACGAGCCGCCAGCTAGCCTGATTGATCTCGTCCCAAAATCCTCAGACGGCGGATCCGGAACCAGCCCGCATTAATGACATTTCTTTCCGCCCGGCGGGCCGGACGGAGGAAACGCGCTACCTAATTAGGCAGCGTAAGCATACTGCGCATTGTTGGCAGTTATGTTGTTCCACTCCGATTACGGGTGGTGTGGCCCCCGGCATGCCTTCCAAACGCAACTGCTCCCGTCGAAACCGGTACGCCCCCTTACGTTTCTATTGTACCACGGTTGGCCGCCGCAGAGAGCAGAAGGCAGTTGGTAGTATGCAGAAAGCGCAGGGCAGAAGGCAGAAGGCAGGGTGATTGTCGATTTGCGATTGCCGATTCTAAATTTGTCATTCCCGCGAAGGCGGGAATCCATCAAAGGCGAAGTAATTCCACTTTTTGTGCAAGAGTTTACACATAGCGGATGATGTCATCGCACTAAGTTATTTATTTTCAGTAAACTTGTCTTGGCCGAAAACGTGCGCAGAATTCCGCCGATGTAGTGTGAGAATGGCGGCGCGGGCGCCATTTTCCGGACCTCATCCGCCGAGAGGTCCCGCCAGCAGTCCTGGGTTTTCATCTGCTCCTTGGCAAGCCCACGTCGAAGCCGCATCGTGGCCTGGTGGGCGCCCAATTCTTGGTCGCAGGAGGTTCGCCATGCAAGAGAACTCAACGGAAAGTTCGGGACCGGTCGCCGTGCTGTCGCGTAAGGAAGCGAAACTCTCGGAGAGCCTGGAGAGGCGTCTAAAGGCATACGTACTAGCGGCAGGTGCGGCCGGGGCCATCCTGGCTGCGCCGACCGCTGCCAATGCAGATATCATCACCGCGCCGGGACTTTCTTACCTGTTTTCAGGTAGCCCTCCGGGCCGCACCTTTTTCACTAACGATCTGACCGTGAATGGGATCACCGACTTTCGTTTATTTGGGAGCCAATTCGGGAGTGTTACGGGCGGCGGGAATTACTGGGAATTGTTCGAGGGTGCAGGGGCTCAACTCGTTGGTATAAATGGGGGCGGGCTTACCGGTCTCCTTGGGAAGGGTGTCGAGGTCGGTCACGGTCGGAATTTCGACCCTGGCGTTGACCTCGGTCGTGCCGGGCTGTTTATTGATAATACTCGCCGTTGTACTCAGACCTACCCCTCCTACCGTTGCACGACCCACCGCAGCACCCGTCGTTCTGCCGCCGCCTTGGGCTCTGGGTATCTAGGGCTACGCTTCTTGGTTGACGGCCAACCCCACTATGGCTGGGCGCGCGTGAATGCTCGGGCTGGGAACTACGCTTCGGTGTCTGGCACCCTCGGCCCTATTGCCTATGACACCGTGGCTGGCCAGGCCATCCTGACCGGGCAAACCACTCCAACGCCTGAACCCGCGACGCTCAGCCTGCTTGCCCTTGGCGCAGCTGCGCTGGGAATTTGGCGGAGTAAGAAACAGAAGGCGGCGTAGGTTTCGTCCGTGGCCCGTTGTCGGCAGCCTGGAGAGAGTCATCCGGGTTTCGGGCCCGCGAATTTCGAGCCCGAGGATAGCCGCGGATCGCAGGCGTGGCGGTCTGCTGCACAAGTCCCGCTCATCGGAGGTTCGCCATGCAAGAGAACTCAACGAAAAGTTCGGGATCGGTCGCCACGCTCTCGCGCAAGGAATCGAAACTTTCGGAGAGCCTGGAGAAGCGGTTAAAGGCTTACGTGCTGGCGGCAGGCGTGGCGGGGGTCGCCTTGGCTGCTCCGGGTGTTGCTGATGCCAGCATCATTCCCATATCATCGCCATTCAACTACCAAACCCCAACCCGTGGTTTCGTTGCGCCTGGTTTGTTTCTTTCGGACTTCGCCTACGCCAGCAGCGGCTGGCGCAATGGAGGCGAGTTCAAAAGTCTCTCTGCCTATGCCTTTCTCGGGTTTGGGTCCGTGCAAATAAAGTTCGGCCCGCTGCTGGGAAAGGGCATACCGGTGGGCGGAGGAAAGTTCACTTCGTTCTTCAGCCTTGGCACCGCCTTTGCGTATCGATTAACCATCTGTACTAGCAACGGGTGCCACACGTCCGGCGTCGCAGGCGGGCGTGACCCTGGTTCTGGTTATATCGGTCTGAGATTCCCGGGAGATTACTACGGCTGGGCACATGTGAAGGCACACCACGCTGCGGAGTTTAATCCTTTCATGGCCTCCGTATGGGGCACCATTGGACCTGTTTACGAGGAGACTGTGCCCGGCAGGCAGATCTTGACTGGCCAGACAACCGATTCACCTGAACCCGCAACCCTCGGCCTACTTGCCCTCGGCGCTGCCGGTCTGGGGATTTGGCGACGCAAGAAAGCAGCGTAGGTTTTACCCTGGGTCTGCGTTAATCTCTTTTGTCGGTTGTCCGTGGTCAGTGGCCCGTTGCGCCCCGAGGAATCCCGTAAGTACCCGGTTGACAGAGCGAGATTCCTCGCGAAGTTTACCCCTGAGCGGCAATAATAAGGATCCTTCGCTTCGCTCAGGATGACAAGCGAAGGGCTCGGAATGACATTGCGCCGCACCATTTTCCATCAGCCTGCTAGAAGAATCGACGGACAACTGACATTGGACATCCTTTGTGTCACAACGACTCGCCAATAAAGTTCTTCTGATCGGCTGGGACGCGGCCGACTGGAAAATTGCCACGCCTCTGATTGACCAAGGCCAGATGCCCACCCTCGAGAAGCTGATCAATCGGGGCGTGATGGGCAATCTGGCCACGCTCCAGCCCATACTAAGTCCCATGCTGTGGAACTCCATCGCCACCGGCATGAGGCCGGAAAAGCACGGCATTTTGGGATTCACGGAACCGGACACGCAAACGGGCAAGGTCCGGCCCGTCTCCAGCACTTCGCGCAAGGTGAAGGCGGTTTGGAATATCCTGACCCAAAGAGGATTTCGCACTCATGCGCTCGGCTGGTTTGCGGGACACCCGGCAGAACCGATTAACGGCATTTCGGTTTCGGATATTTATCCCTACGCGACGGCGCCGCTCGATAAGGAGTGGCCGCTTCCCCCGGGCGCGGTGCATCCCGAGAACATGCGGGAGAAACTTGCCGAACTGCGCCTGCATCCCGCCGAACTCCAGCCGGCAGCGATTCTTCCCTTTATTCCCAATGCCGCCAAAATCGATCAGGAAAAAGACAAGCGGCTGGTTGGCTTTGCCAAAACCCTCTCCGAGAACCTTTCCATTCACAACGCGGCCACCTGGATTTTGGAAACGCAGCCGTGGGACTTCATGGCGGTCTATTACAATGGTATCGACCATTTCTGTCATGGGTTCATGCACTACCATCCCCCGCGCATGGAGGGAATCCCCGAGGACCAGTTTGAGATGTACAAAGACGTGGTGAACGGCGCCTACCGTTTCCATGACATGCTGCTGGCGCGCCTTCTCCAACTCGCGGGGCCGGACGCCACGGTGCTTCTGGTTTCCGACCACGGTTTCCACTCTGACCACTTGCGCCCCCGCGGAATTCCAAGCGAACCCGCCGGGCCGGCAGTGCAGCACCGGCCGTTTGGAATTCTGTGTCTGGCGGGGCCTCATATCAAAAAGGACGAGAGAGTTTACGGAGCCACGCTGCTTGACATCACGCCGACCATCCTGACGCTTTACGGTCTGCCGGTGGGCGAGGACATGGACGGGCGCGTGGTGGTGACGGCGTTCGAGGAGCCGCCGGAAGTAGAGCGCATTCCGAGTTGGGAGCGAGTGCCGGGCGAGTGCGGCATGCATCCTCGTGATTTGCGAATGGACCCTACTGCGGCGCAAGCTGTCCTACAGCAATTCGTAGCACTCGGCTACATCCAGCCGCCAGATAAGAACCAAGCCAAGGCCATCGAAACGGCGGTTCGCGAGTCGAAATATAATTTGGCGCGAGTGTACCTGTACTCCGGGCGGCCGGCCAAGGCACTGCCGCTGTTCGAGGAGTTGGCGAAAGAAAAGCCCGAGGAACCCCGGTTCCTGGAACACCTCGCGCAGTGCTACTACTCGCTGCGCCGCAACGAAGACGCGAGAACGATTATCGAGAGCCTGATCAAGAATCCGCCTAAGCCGCCCAAGCCGGAAGACTTGGCGGCGGCTTACGGAGAGGCCCCTGGTGAGGCCGCCGCAGATGCTAAGAAACCGGAAACCCCCTCACCCGTCCCGATCAGATCGGGACACCCTCTCCCCATGCGAGAGGGCGACAAAAAAGAAGAACTCGTTGGCTCCCCTCTCCCTGGGGGAGAGGGGCCGGGGGTGAGGGGGCACGCATCGCCAGGAAAAGCGACAGAAGCCGGAGCCAAGTCGCCGGAGCCGCCGCAGGGCGGAGCTGCGCCGGCAGAGAATGCCGCGCCGCAGCCTACACAGCATCCCGCCTGGGCTGACTGGCTGATGGGCATGATCCATTTTGAAGAGGGAAATGTTCAAGCGGCGCTCGAGTGTTTGCTGCGCGCTGAGCAGGTAGATCCGCACCTTCCCAGTCTACATTTGCGAATCGGCGATACTTACTTCCGAATGGGAAGGACGCAAGATGCGGAGCGGGCTTTTCTGAAAGCACTGGAGATTGACGGTGACAGTCCGCACGCGCATTTGGGCTTGGCGACCGTACGCCTGCGCCAACGGCGCAACGAGGACGCATCGGAAGAGGCTCTGCTGGCCGTCGGCTTGCAGCACTTCTTGCCCATGGGCCACTACGTTCTTGGCGCCGCGCAGGCTCGCCTGGGACATTTCCATCGCGCGACCGTGGCATTTGAAACCTCGCTCTCGATGATGCCCGGCCTGGCAGCAGCCCACCGCTGGCTGGCCGCCATCTACGCCAGGCCTGGCGGCGACCGCGCCATGGCGCAGCAACATCGCCTCGCTTTCAGCGAGATCTGGAAGCAGCGCCAAGCCAAGGCAGCAGGGGCAACGACCGCAAGGGCGGCGAAGGCGGCCAATTGATTACCGTTGTCTCCGGCGTACCACGCTCCGGCACGTCGCTCATGATGCAGATGCTCGCCGCGGGCGGTATGCCCATCCTCGCCGACAACCTTCGCCCGGCTGATGGGAACAATCCCCGAGGGTACTTCGAATGGGAGCCGGCCAAACGCCTTCTCCAGGAGCCGGACTCAGTCGCGCAGGCGGAAGGAAAGGCCGTAAAGGTCATTTCGTCCCTGCTCTTTGCCCTTCAACCCCGATACACGTACAGGGTGATTTTCATGCGCCGTCCGCTGGCGGAGGTCGTGCGGTCGCAGGCGGCGATGATCGAAAAGCTCGGAACGAAGGGAGCGGCGCTTGGGGAGGAGGCAATGATCGCAGCGTTGAATGCCCATTTGAAGCAGGTTGAAGCATGGCTGAGCACACAGAAATTCATCACGACGTGTCCGGTGGAGTATCACAAGCTACTCGAAGCCCCAGCCGCCGAGGCGCGGAGGGTTGCAGAATTCCTGGGCTTGCCGCTGGATGTGGAATCGATGGCGCGGCAAGTGGATCCCTCGCTCTGCCATGTCGGTCTGACATGAACGGAGTGCGACGGCGTGATGTTGCCGATCGGTAAACAAGATACTTTCAGCATCGTCAAAGATTGAAATTAGGACTTGCCAATCTAGTAAAACGGGTGTATACTTATCTTTGGTTATGAGAGAGGAATTGCTCAGACTAGAATGTGTTGCATCGGAAGGCAATGGAGATTCGAAGTAAGAAATGGCGGCCTAGGGGTGGCGTGGGAGAAAAAATGTTAAAAAATGAGGTTCGAAGCCACCATCTTGTTGAAAACAAAGGGAGTCGATTTGGAACGAACCCAAATACGAAGCCAATTTTGAGCCTGTTTTGATGGGAAAAGGCTCGAATTGAGCTCTTTCAAGCTGCCCATATTTTACCATATAGGTATCATTGCTGATAGTATGCCTTGAGATTTCGGATAACTCCGATTGCCGTCGGCTGGTATTCGCCCGTCCCGTCGGGCCGCCCGGGAAATGGAATACGACAAGCCCGCACGCTTTCACGCGCAACCTGTTGCTGAAGTCAGGCCGTCACCGGCGCACTCCCACCGACAACGGACAAATGGCGACGGACAATGGGACAATCCAAGGTTGACTCGCTTCGCAGCCTATACCATAATGAGTTTTCGCAAATGGTCGAGGTGAAGAGGAGAAGAAACTGTGGGGGAAGCCGCGCTCAATCCAATCATTGCTTTGGTTGCTGAAGCTCGCGAGCGAATCAATCAAGAAGTTGTCACGCAGGCGCAGCAGTTGGAGAATCTTGAGAAGTTGTTTCAGGAAGCGCGCGAGCGAGTGAAGCAGGAAATCAGCGCGCACGCGGAGCAACTGGAGATTCTCCAGAATGCGTTGGGAAAGTTGCGGGAGCGCCAGAAGGCGCTGGCGGAGGAAACGGAGCAGCAGCTCCGGCAATTGGCGGAGAAGTCGCTCGGGGAAGCGCGAGAACGGCAAAATAGTCTGAAGGTAGCGGTCGATCAACAGCTCGACCAATTGGCGAAGTACGAGCCGCCGCCGGTGGTCGCGCCTTTGGACAAGCTGCTTGTGTCGGTGCGGAATCTCATTACCGCCACGCTGCCGGAACAGGTTCTGGAAGTTCTCACCGAGGAAGCCGAAGAGCTGGGGGTGCGGGCGGCGGTCTTCGACGTGCGTGGCAAAGCCGCTTGGGGCGCGTCGGCGCGCGGCTTCGCGGACCTCTCCGAAAAAGCGCTCCGCTCGATCGCCGTGCCGCTCAATCAGGACGGGCCTTTCCGGCAGGTTTTCGAAACCGGCGGCCATGTGGACGCGGGCGTCGACCAATTGAAGAAGAACCGCAACGTCCTCGACAAATTCAAGCCGGGGCGCGAGGATCAAATCCTGCTTTTGCCCATTCGATCAGCCGGTTCGGTCTCGGCCATTGTTTACCTGGACGCCGGCGGCAAGGCGGCGCCGCTGCCCGTGGATGCGTTGAAGATTCTCTCTGAGTTCGCCGGCGCCCAGCTCGACCGGCTCATGGCCCTGAGCGGGGGCATCGCGGAAGTGACGGCGAAAGAGGAGACCGCAGAACCGGAAGCTCAACAGCCAGAAGTCGCCGAGCCGGAAGCGGTCCACGCGGTAGCGGAGTCAGCGCAGGCGGAGTTGCAGCAGCCAGCGGCGCAAGCCGCAGCCGCCAGCTCTCAGGCGATGGGCAGCGCGGCAGTTCAGGAACCGCCTCCGCCGCCTGCTGCGCCGGAGCCACTGCCCTCCGCTGCGCCACCTCCGTCGGCGCCGCCCGCCGCGGCCGGTTTCGACGTCTCGCAGCTCAGTGAAGAAGAGCAGAAGTATCACAGAGACGCCAAGCGATTCGCCAAGCTTCTGGTCTCTGAGATTGAACTCTACAACAAGGCCAAAGTGACAGACGGACGAAAGAACAAGGACCTCTACAAGCGGCTCAAATCGGACATCGACCGCAGCCGCCAAACGTACCAGAAACGATTCTCCAAGCCGATGGCCAGCCACGTCGACTTTCTCCACGATGAATTGGTGCGGCTGCTGGCGAACAGCGATGTCTCCCTCTTAGGTCCAGAATATCCCGGTCCATCGGCGTGAGATTCCCAAAGAAAGTCCCGGCGCTCGCAAGTTGGGCGGTTGCCGTTGTTGCCGTCGTCGTGGCGTGCGCATCTTGCGCATTCTCTCTCTCGGCTCAGACGGCCACGCCACTCGATTGGCTGCGGGCGCTCGCGTCGGCGGCGCAGAACAAGCGCGGTTGGCCGGCGCTGCGCGAGTATGCGGCCTCCGTGGCCGACGCGGAGATGCGCGGCCAGGCTTACTTCGCGCTCGGCTATCAGGAATATGAGGCCGGCGAATTCTCGCCGGCGGCGGACGACTTCGAGTCGGCGGAGCGCACAAGCTTTTCGCTCGTGGATTACGCTGAGTACTATCGCGGCGCCGCGCTGTACGAAGAGCATCAGGGCCGCGCCGCCGCAGACAGCCTGGACGGATTCAGCGCGCGGCATCCGGAAAGCGTTCTGAAACTCGACGCTCTCGAATTAATTGTGAACGCCTCGCTTCTGGCGGGCGAACCGGAACACGCCATTCGCGCTCTCGATGGCGAGCCTGAGACGCGGCATCGGCCGAGCCTCGATCTGCTGCTGGCTCAGGCGCAGCGTCGCGCCGGAAACTTGGAGGACGCGGCTCGAGTTTACCAAGAGGTGTACTACACGTTTTCGACGTCCCATGAGGCCAAGGCGGCGGGCGTCGCGCTCGCCGCCTTGCGCGCGGAAATCGGCGACGCTCATCTTCCTTTGGTCAGCCCGGAATTAGCCTCCCGCCGCGCGCAGGCGCTTCTCGACCACGCGGAGTACAAGGACGCCCTTAAGGAATACACATCCCTCTTGAAACAGAATCCCGCAAGCCCATGGGCGCCGCGCTGGAAGGTGGGGCAAGCGCGCTGCTTGGTGCGATTGAAGCGCGGCAAAGAAGCTGTGGCCCGCCTTCAGACCAATTTCCCATCAGATCGGGCCGCAGACGCAGAGCGCTTGGCGACGCTCGTCGAGGCGAACATCCAGCGCGACGACCGGACGGCGATGGACTCGGCGCTCGAAACGCTCCAGGCGAATTACTCCGATTCGCCGTCTCACGCGGAGGCTCTGGATGCGGCGGGAAATCATCTCGTCCGGCAAGGCGATTGGAAATCTGCGGCGCTCTATTACGAGGCGCTGGCGAAACTCTTTCCGGAAACCCAGCTTGGCGAAGAGGCCCATTGGCGAGTGGCGTGGTCGTATTACCTTCAGAAGGACTGGACAGGGGCGCGGGAAGCCTTGGTGGACAATGCGACGCGCTATCCCGACTCGCCGCACGTGCTCGCAGATTTCTATTGGCTGGGTCGCTTGGCCGAACAGAGCGGAGATGTGAGCGAGGCGCGCGCGTTCTATGGATTGGTTCAAAGCCGGTGGGCGCAGTCGTATTACGCTGAGGCGGCCAGGCGCCGGTCGACGACTCTGCAATCAGGCTTGGCGGTTCGAGAGGCTCACGACCCGCAATCGTTGGCCGACGATCTGGGCAGGAAAGTGCCTTTGCCGCCGGCGCCTGTCGATGTCTGCGAGTCCCGCGAAAACGTTGCCGCGCTGCGGCCGTACTTTACGCTGACGTTGCTCAGCCTGGATCATCTGGCCGAGCAGTACCTCCGGACGGTGCTGCGCGAGCGGCCAACCTCCAACGGCGTGCTCATCGCCTTCAGCCGAATCGAGGCGGAAAAGGGCGATTACAATCCATCGTTGCTCGAAGCGAGCAAGGCCGTGCCGTTCTATTACGACTACCGTTTCTCCCAGCTTCCGGCGGAGATCTGGAGTCTGTTGTATCCGACCGCTTATTGGGCGGTTGTGGAACGCGAATCGCAGGCAAGGGGCATTGACCCTTATTTGGTGATGGCATTGATTCGCCAGGAGTCGGCCTTCGACGCCCGCGCTGTGTCGCCTGCTCATGCGCGCGGCCTGATGCAACTCTTGGTGCCGACCGCCAGAACGCGCAAGGGCGGTCGCGGCGCGACGGCCAAGCGGCTCTACGATCCCGTATATAACGTTCGCCTCGGCAGCGATTATCTTCAACATCTTCTCGATGTGAATCAGGGAGTTTTCGAGCAGGCGATGGCCGCTTATCACGCTGGCGAGGATCGGGTGAGCGCGTGGCTCAGCGAACGCTCGTTCAGCGATCCGGCAGAGTTCCTGGAATCGATTCCCATCCCGGCTACCAGGATTTACGTGGAAAAAGTGCTGCGCGACGCGGGCATCTATCGGCGGCTGATGACGGGGGCGCCCACTTTCAAGAAGTGCGGCTGAAAAATTATGAATTATGAATTATGAATTATAAATTATGAACATCCACTACTGATGGCCATGGCCGTTCATAATTCATAATTTATAATTCATAATTCTGCCTGACCGAGTGCCGCCATGCCTCAGAGTATCTCGAACAAGGCTCGCCAGTTCACCGAGTCCGTCATTCGCGAGATGACGCGCCTGGCGATGGAACACGGCGCGGTGAATCTGGCGCAGGGCTTCCCGGATTTTCCGGCTCCGAGCGAGGTGAAGGAGGCGGCGGTGCGCGCCATTCGGGCGGACGTGAATCAGTACGCGATCACCTGGGGCGCGCGCGAGTTCCGCCGCGCTATTGCCGAGCGATGGGAGAAGGATTCAGGTCTAGCGATCGACCCGGAGCGTGAGATCACGGTGTGCTGCGGCTCGACGGAGGCAATGATCGCGTCTTTGCTCGCCGTCGTGAATCCGGGCGAAGAGGTGGTGGTCTTCGAGCCGTTCTATGAAAACTACGGGCCCGACGCCATCATCTGCGGAGCCGTCCCGCGTTTCGTGCGGCTCCGTCCGCCCGATTGGACGTTTGACCGAGAGGAACTGGCGGCGGCGTTTACGGAGCGCACGCGCGCCTGCATTCTGAATACGCCCAACAATCCCACGGGAAAGGTCTTTACCCGCGAAGAACTGGAGACCATCGCCACGCACGCGCAGCGGGCCAACGCTTACGTGCTGACCGATGAGATTTATCAACACCTGGTTTATGACGGCGCGCGCCACGTTTCGATGGCGACGCTGCCCGGGATGCGCGAGCGGACGATCACCATCAATGGCATGTCCAAGACTTATAGCGTGACCGGCTGGCGCGTCGGGTACGCCATCGCCCCGCCCGAGATTTCAAATGCCATCCGCAAGATGCACGACTTCCTCACCGTGGGCGCGGCGGCGCCATTTCAGGAAGCGGGCGTGACGGCGCTTCGATTGCCCGAGGAGTACTACCACAAGCTTTGCTCGGAATACGTTTTGCGGCGTGACCGAATGCTCGCGGCGCTGGAAGAGGCGGGCTTCAGATGCTTCAAGCCGCGCGGCGCTTACTACATCATGACCGATATTTCGGGATTCGGGTTTTCGGACGATCTCGAGTTCACGCGCCACTTGGTGAAGGACATCGGCGTCGCCGTTGTTCCGGGCAGCAGCTTTTACAGCGATCCATCTTCGGGCAGGCAACAAGTGCGGTTCACATTTTGCAAGACCGACGCCACACTCGACGAAGCGGCAAGACGTTTGCGAAAATTGCGGAGGTAGTCCATGTCGCCCTGATTCTTCACCATTACCATTAGCCTTAACATTCTCGTAACAATGGCAACGTAATCTGCGGAGGACTTTCTTGGATCAGATGAGGCCGACGCTCGGAAGCCACGTTACTTGAGCGCTTCCACAAGCGGTCTGCCTTGCGCTCCTGACGGCAGAGTGAGCTCGAGAGCGACGGCCAGGGTTGCCGCCAGGTCGATAGGTTGACTCGGAGCGCCATAAGTGCCGGGCTTGAATGCGGAGCCCCAGAAAATGAGAGGGACTTGCGCATCGTAACTCCAGGGAGCGCCGTGGCTGGATCGAGTTACCCCTTCGACGGGAGCGGCGTAGGGTTCGAGAATCAGGAAAACGTCGCCGCTCCTTTGGTTGTAAAAGCTGTTTGAAGCCTTCCGAGCCAGTGGTGAAATGGGCAGATTGCCCGTGGCAAGTTGGGAGTGAGTGTACGCGGCACGAACGCCGGGCGTGGTGGTGGCAGCTTCGGCAGCCACCGATTCGGCGCGACCGAGGTTGACATCGTACTTCTTGAGGCTGACGCGATTTAGGTAGATGCTGAAATCGTCGAGGTACGACACCCATTCGTCGGCGCCGAACTCCTTGGAGAGGGCTTGCTCAACGGCATCCTTCAGCGCCTGGAGGGAAGCCTGGCCTTCACCCAATTTATGGCTTTTGATGAAGTAGGGGTTCGGGGACACGCCATGGTCGGCCGAGAGCGTGATCCAGACATTCTGAAGGCCAACGGATCGATCCAACTGGCGGAAAAAATCCGCAAGATAACGATCGGTGCGAATGGTGGTGTCCGCGACTTCAGGACTGTAGGGGCCGTGAGCATGTCCGATGTAATCGTTTACACTGAGGGAGACGGCGAGAAGGTCCGTCGCCTGACCTTGGCCAAGATGTTCGTTGCGGATCGCTTCTTCCGCGAACCTCAATTCGATTTCATTCATGAAAGGAGTGTTTTCCAGCCAGGTTAGAAATTTGGCATCGGGGCAGGTGGCGCCGCTCTCGGGTTCGAATTCAGACAATGTTCGGCCGCCCGGCCCTGGAGTCTCGGGCAGCGCTTGCCATTCTTTCCCGCAGTAGGCTTGGGCAGCGGGCGTCTGATTGAAATGAGTGACCCAGGCGGGAAGGGCCTGCATGTAATAAGTGCTGGTCACAAAGTGCCCCGTGTGGACATCGTACCAGTATGCCGCATTGGCCGTGTGCCCGCCCGGGATGACAGCGGCTCGATCCTTCAGCGAGATGGCCACGACCTTGGAGTCAAATCCCGAGGCGATGCGCAGCTCATCGCCGATGGTGCTGCCCGATAAATTTCGCGGCGAGTACCCCGGCTCTGCCGTTCCACCGACCAGGGCTGTATCTGGGTCGGCCACGCAATAAGTCCTGCGCTCGCCGGAGACGTCATACCAGACGTTGCCGATAATCCCGTGAACGTTGGGATAGGCTCCCGTGAAGAGCGTGGCGTGGCCGGGGCAGGTCGCGGTGGTCGCGTAGTCGTAGCGGCAATTGACGAAGTTGGCCCCGGCGAGCAATAGATTGAATCCTCGCTCCGCGAACTGCGGGCGAAACCGGACGAGGTAATCGTAACGGAACTGATCGATCACCAGCATGACGACCAGCTTGGGACGCCGCGATGCGGTGGCCTTCGCGGGAGTCTCGACCGAAGCCGACGTGGAGACAAAAGGCAGCAACAAGACAATGGCCGCAACAGCACTGAACATTCCTCTGAAAAGTCGTGAGCGCAATTCGAGCCTCCTTGCAACGCATTGCGGGGTCGCTGCCAGTTTAGCAAAAGAGCCCGCACAAATGCAGGAATGAGCGAAGCGGCGCGGCGCCTCAGAGAACCGAGAGCGTAGGGCCGCAAGCCGGGCTCCCGCCACTTGCGCCCTCCAGCGAGCCGCTCTACTTGAGGTAGGAACGGACGATTTCGATCAGGTCTTCGGCCGCGTCTTCAGAAGTCTTGGCCTTTCTAGGCATGTGATGGCGGATGTGGTCCTCCATCAGTTCGGCCATGAGACTGTTGATCGCCCCACGGGCGGCGGCAAGCCGCTGAAGAACGTCAGCGCAGGGCGCGTCTTCCGTCAGGGCGCGCTCAACGGACTCCAACTGGCCCACGAGCTTCTTGGTGCGGTTGACCAGATCCAATTTTTCTCGCGACAGATCTGACATTGTGCTTGACTACCCTAGGGGGGTATGGTATCAAGGTCCGGGCGACAAGTAAAGGCCCGCAAGGAATGTAACGCATGTAGACCCTGTTCTTCAACATGCGGTACCTTTTGGGGCGGCAGCTTCCTGGAATTCCAGGGTGATCGCCGGTGGCAGAACGTTTTGCGTGCCATTCTCCGGCTCAAAAGGGCAAAGGAGCGCATATGCACATCAGCGCAACGCGAAAACGAAACGAAAGAGGAAGGAAAGGAGGAAACGACCGTGCTACAAATGAAATGGATGACGGACCACGAGGGCCGCCTGATGGCGAAGTGGGAAGAAACCGGCGAGGCGCGAAAAGCGAACTTTTGCGCGCGCTGGCCTGGGCTGCCGCAAAAAGTTGCTGCCGAACCCTCCGGCAGGAGCACGGACACGGTGAACCCCTCTGATTTTAACCTGGGTGTAACAGACGACCCATATGATGAGCCGCAGACGATGGGACAGTCTTCTTCGGTTACGAGCAAACCGTTTCGGTCCGCACACTGGCGCTTCGCGCTGCTGAGCTTCATTTTCTTCTACCCGTACTCTGGGTTCTCACAGACGGGCGAGACGGGAAGCGCTGCCGAGTCAGTTCAGGGCGACCCCGGAGGAGCCACGACGGTGGTCGCTCATTCCGAGACAAGCCGCTATTGGATCTCCGGCCAAGCCAACATGATTTTTCAGTATCATCCCGCCTTCCGGGCCGCGTACAGCGGCGTCAACAGCATGAGCCCGGAGGCCCAGCACGCCACTTCGCGCGTGTTCACCCTCTACACGGGATACGAGCTCAACAAGCACACGGAATTCATCTTCGATGTAGAAAGCGCGGGAGGGCACGGCCTCAGCGAGGGAGCTGGACTAGGCGGGTTCACAGACCTCGATATCGTCCGCACCCCCAATCTAGGTTCCGCGCCCTATCTGGCGCGATTGATGGTTCGAGAGATCATTCCGCTGAGCAGGGAAACGGTTGAGAGCGAGCGCGGTTTCGAGTCTCTCGCTACCGAGCTGCCTGCACGGCGGCTTGAAGTGCGATTCGGCAAGTTCAGCATGGTGGACTTCTTTGACTTGAACTCCGTCGGCAGCGACAGTCATCTTCAATTCATGAATTGGACGGACTGCAATAACGGCGCCTTTGACTATGCCGCGAACACGCGCGGGTACACGTGGGGCGCAGTGATCGAGTATGATGACCGCAACTGGTCGGCGCGCTTCGGCGACGCGCTGATGCCCAAGATGGCAAACGGCGAGAACCTGGACGCCAACTTCACTCGCGCCCACGCCGAGAACATGGAAGTAGAGTTCCGCCACCATTTCCTGCCGCATCGTGACGGCGCGCTTCGGCTGCTTTCCTATGTGAACCACGCGGACATGGGGAGTTACCGCGAGTCTATCGCCGAGTTCCGAGCCGGCCAAACCTCCGTACCCGACATCACCGCCACCCGTCGCCAAGGGCGCGTCAAGTACGGATTCGGCCTCAACGCCGAACAAGTTCTCGGCAAGGGCTTCCGTGGATTCGCTCGCTGGGGTTGGAACGACGGAAGAACGGAATCGTTCGCCTACACCGAAGTCGATCAGACGCTGACGATGGGCGTTGACCTGCGGGGTGATGCTTGGCGCCGTCGCTTGGACAAAATCGGGACGGCGTTTATTCTGAACGGCATTTCTGGCGATCACCGCGAATATCTCAGGCTGGGAGGCAGTGGTTTTCTGCTAGGTGACGGCGGACTGACCTACGGGCGTGAACACATCTTCGAGGGCTACTACACGGTGCATCTGTGGCGCGGTGTGTTCGCTTCCGTCGATCTCCAGCATGTTTCGAATCCCGGTTACAACCGCGATCGCGGCCCGGTGTTGGTTCCGAGTCTTCGGGCCCACGTGGATTTCTGATCTGAGTTTCGCGCTGCCGGCCGACTGTGGACTTTTGGTGTAACACGGTTTAATGTAAGCGTTGTAGCTTGGCCGCCCCAGGAAGGCACAGTGATGCTCAAAGGAGAATAACGTGCTCGTTCGACTCTCCGGCGTTGACGCCATCTCGCCCGCGATGGAGAGGGCCAAGCATCAACTCTTCGCGCCCTTCCGCTTTGACTACTGGCTGCGCCTGGCGACCCTGTGCCTCTTAACCGGCGAACTCACGGGCGGCGGCGGAGGCCCGAGCGGCCTGCTGAACTTTCAACTCCCCAGCCGGCGTCACGGTGGCCTGGTCGAATTCATTTCATGGCCGGAGTCGGTCGATTCGCGCTGGATGGAATTTTGGCCGTGGATTGTGACGGGCGTTGCAGTGCTCTTCGCGCTGGCACTGCTCTTCGTTTACGTGGCTTCCGTATTCCGATTTGTCTTGTTCGAGACGGTCCTCCACGGCCGCTGTGAGTTGATGGCGGGTTGGCGGCGCTGGCAACGGCAGGGCAGCAGCTATTTCCTTTGGCTCATGGGTTTCGGCTTGGCCAGCTTCGCGGCGGTGCTGATCGTCATCGGGGCGCCGGTCTATCTCGCCTGGATGGCGGGAATCTTCAATCAGCCCGGCGAGCACATCGCGCTGCTCATTATCGGCGGTCTGCTGCTGTTTGTGGTTGTTGCCGGCGTGACTCTGTTGAGCGCGCTCGGCGCACTCTTCGCCAAGGACTTTGTCGTCCCGGTGATGGCTTTGGAGGATGTCGGAGTGCTGGAGGGCTGGCGGCGCGTGCTCCCTATGCTGGAGGCTGAGAAAGGCGCCTGCGCACTTTATGTGCTGATGAAGATCGCGCTCGCGGTCGGCAGCGCGCTGCTCTTCGGCATTGTTGATTTTCTGGTGATCCTGGCGCTGCTCATTCCGGTTTGCATTGCGGCGGTGGTCGCCATCGTTGTGGGCAGTGCGGCGGGCTTGACTTGGAACACCGTGACCATCTCTGCCGCCGTGGTGGCGGGAGGGGTGGTTTTGACGGTGCTGCTGTATGTGATCTCATTCGTGTCCGCGCCAGCCATGGTTTTTTTCCAAGCGTACAGTTTGCACTTCTTCGGTTCACGCTACCTGCGCTTAGGCGATCAGCTCGCCGCGACTTCGCCGGCGTCCAAGCCCTCACCCATCATGCCGCCCGCCGCCGGACCGCTGCCGGCGGTTTAGATCCCGTCCATTTGCCAGTCCACATTCTCCAGGGGCAGCTACTTCCGGACGGGTAATGACGACCGGGAGCTCGGCCGCGCCGATCCTGTCAGAACTCGATGCGCGCCTGAAAGGCGATCATGCGAGGCGAGTTGTCCCCTCCCAGGCCGACGCCCAGGAGGCCAGTAGGTGGAGACGTCGTATAAGTCAGCGCCCCAAAGCCTGTCTGCGTGTTGGGCTTCCCGGGAATGCCCGCCAGGACCATGCTTGGAAGTCCAAAGTTTGGATGGTTGAATACATTAAACAACTGACCTTCGATCCTCAGCTTTGCGTGCTCGGTCAAAGAAAACAACTTCGTTAGGTAAAAGTCGCTCCAGGTGAAATCAGGACCGCGCAAGGCATTGCGGCCGAGATTTCCGAATTGACAATTCTTTGGACTGTCGCCTCCATAGCAAGCGCCGGTACTCGGGTCAACCGTCGAAACGAACGCATCCGGGTTTAGCCACTGGATCGTACCCGGTTGGGTCACGCCTGGAATGGGATGGTGTGCATACAGTGGCACGCCAGGGACAACACTCGCGAATTGCGGTCCGCTGCCCTCCACAATGCCGTTGGAATTTGCCGAATAAGGCGTGCTCAAGACGGAAAAGGGAATCCCACTGTGCCAAAACAAAGTTCCTGACGCTTGCCAGCCGTTCAGCGCGTAACCTAGCCTGCGGCGCCGAACTTTAATCGGCAACTGATATACGTACTGCGCGTTGAGGTTATGCCGGATATCGTAATCGCAAGGACCATAGTTCCGGCCCAGGTCGCCCGGCAAAGGAGAAAGGATGGCGCCCGCCGAGAACTGGAGGAATCCGCCATTCGAGACGGTGTCCATGCAATGGCTCCAAGTGTAGTTCACTTGTCCCTGTAAACCGTGTCCCAGACGCTTTGTCCCAGACAGTTGGAGGCCGTTGTAATGACTGTTAGCACCGGTAGAGAATTGTGTCACCGCTCCAAATCGGGGATCGGTGGATTGCACAAAAGGGAACGGCGCAAAGCAGCCGGGGCAAACCGTCTGATAACCGTTCACCTGCGTCAGGTACGGCTGGTTCACGGCGCGGGTGCCGACGTATTGTGCGCGAAGGCTTCCCGTGCTTCCAAACTGGTGTTCCACCCCAAGACTCCACTCCATAAAGTAAGGCGCATGAAGTTTGCCGTCCGGGACTGCCGTCATAGCGACCGGGGGAAGACAAGTTGCGGGATTGGCCAGCGGAGATGCACATGAAAGCTGGCTTTGCGGAAATCCCAGACCAAACGCCTGATTCGCGGTCACGGTTGCGTCCACCGCACTTTTAGGGACGCCCGGCGCGATGGCCGTCCCGCCCACGGTGCCCAGCAGACCGCCCTGGAACGTCTTAACGTAAGGCGGGTTGAAACCGATGAGGTCGGCAACGGTGCCAGGCAAAATGTCACTGAAGAGTCCGAAGCCAGTACGAAGCACGGACCTTGGTTCAAACTGCCAGGCAATCGCCGTTCTCGGTTGCAGAATCGCCAGCGGCGTTGAGGAAAACGCATTGCTGAGATGAGTCTGAATTGAGGCGTCCAGCGGCTGATTGACATCGTGCGAGATCGAATTGAAAGAACCGGGAAAACGCGCGACCCGCTGGTGCGGATTTAATGGATTGGAATTGAACGTATCCCGGATCCCGAACGTCCAGGTGAGCTTCGAAGTTATTTTCCACGTGTCTTGCACGTAGAGGTCGAGATTGAGAAAGTTGAACGGTTGGTTCGCTGCCAGGGGAAACGTCTGCGTGGCCGTGGACGCCACTCCATAAATAAATTGCGGCAAGGTTGTGTAGGTGACGAGCGGTACGACGCCCTCACCAAAGTCGTAATCGTTGAGTCGAAGGACTCGAGTATTCGTTCCCAAGCTTATTTCGTGCGCCCGAAGGCTCCAAGCCAGGTTGTCATTAATAAAGAACCGCGTAGCGCGCCTTCCTTGAACCCAGGTGTTGTCTAGCCCACCGACAGTAGTAAAGGGCGCGTTCGCGCCGCTGCCTTCGAAAACAATCGGGAAGGCGGAGAGGGTCTTTTGAAAGTCGTTGGGCGCGAACAAGCTCGCGTACCAGGAAAACGCCGGATTGAAATAATTCACAAGATTCTGTGAAAAGACGTGGGTGTATCCGGTGGCAAGTGAGTAGAGCGGTTGGGGAGAAACCGCATTAAACAAGGGGTTGATGGGGTCCGTGAAGGCGGCTTGGACGCCCGTGTCAGCTTGAAAGCGATACCAGGTGGTGTTCGCCTCGTTGAGGTTGTAGTCGATGCGAACGGTCTGGACTTGTTCGTGGTCATCGCTCGAGTGCGAAATGCTTTGGCGATTTGCGCAGCCATTCCCGTTGGGCGGGTTTCCGCCGGACGTGCTGCCATCTGCATTTAAAGGACAGCCGAGTACGGTGAGGGGAGTTCCGCTGGTATTTTTGTAGAGCGAAAACATCTTTTGATAGAACGGCGCCAATTGTGGCGCCGGCTCATAAGTCGATCCGGTGACCGAATCCAGACCGCCCAGTGGAAGTTGCTGTAAAACATAATTCTGGAATGCAGATGTTGGAACCGTGGTGGGCGTGACGATGGGAAGCGCGATTCGAACCCACTCACTGTCGAAAAAAAAGAACGCCTTGCCGCGAACTAGCGGCCCGCCTAAACTGCTTCCAAAATGATTGACGTTGGCTCGCGGCTTATGATTTCCCGGCGTCGCATTGGTGAAAAAATCAGCCGCATTGAATCTCGAACCATTCCACAGCTCGTAGAGATTCCCATGGAATTCATTGGTCCCGGACTTGGTCACGTAGTTCACCTGAGATGCTCCATAGCGCCCCTGGTCGACCGAATAGGAGAGCGTATTGACAGTCGCTTCTGAAATCGAATTCAATCCCAGGACGAGGTTTGTGGAAAGGCCGCTGTTCAGATTGGTCAATGGGTCGTTCGTTTCCAGTCCGTCGACGATGTAGCCATTCGAGAGCGCAGGCAATCCATTGAATTGCACGTTGCCGTACCCATTCGTGCCACCAACAAAATCATTACCGCTGCCCGCCGTATTAATGAGCGCGCCGGCGGCGAATTGCAGTGGGTAGGTCAAATCACCGCCCGGATTCGGAAGACTTTCCAGCGCGGGCGCATTCAGGCTTGTGGAAGTGTTTGCATTTTCCGGGTTGATTAGCGGGACTTCGCCACTCACTTCGACAGTCTGCCTTGATTCGGCGATCCGGAGGGTAAAATCGACTGTCTGCTTCTGACCTAGACTCGAAAATACCTGGTCGTTTTGCTGAGGCGCGAAACCCGGCGCTTCCACTTTGACCGAGTAACCGCCCGGCTTCAACTGTAGGAAATTAAACCGGCCAGAATCGTCGGTTTGGGCAGTACGTTTCAGTCCGGTCTCCTGGTTTGTCACTGTCACCGTGGCGCCCGGCACCGCCGCGTAGCTTGCGTCCATCACTTGGCCCACGATGGCACTGGTGGTTTCGCCCTGAGCGTGAGCCGGGGTTGGAGGAAACAAGCCGATCAAAACGCATGAGAAGAGCAGGCAAAAGCGCTGGCGCGCCATAGATTTCCCTTTCGATGAGATCACCAAGTCAGTAAGTTTACCATGATTTGCTAGAATGTGATAACTAGAGTTAATCCATCGAACATAGTGTCGCTAACATGAAACCATTTTCGCGTTTACCTCGCGGCTTGATTTTTCCTCAAGTGATGCCGACAATAGAGCGGCTGAGCGACGCTTCGGCTCTTCGCTGGAGATTTATGGAACTGACGGTGTCGAAAGAAGATTACTTGAAGGCCATCGCCGAGGCGGAGTCGGAAGAGGGCGCTGCCATCGCCGCAACCATCGCCCGATGGTTAGGCGTGACCCCTCCAGCCGTCGCCTTGGCCCTCCGGCGGCTGCGCCGGGACAAATTGGTGCAAGTGGAGCGAAAGGGCCGAATCACTCTCACCGCGGCGGGGCGCAAGATCTCTGACAAACTTCGATTCCGCCATCATCTGGTTGAGCGGTTGCTGCACGAGATTCTGGGAATGGAATGGTACAAAGTGCATGCAGAAGCTGAGCGACTAGAGCACTCCGTATCAGAAGATCTGGAACGAAGGCTCATTGAAAAGCTCGGTCGGGACGGCCTCTGCCCCCACGGCAACCAGATCAACAAGAGCGCTGCCGAGCGGCGTAAGCTGGGCCTGCAACAACTCTGGGAAGCTCCATCAGGCTCATTGGTGAGGGTCGATAGTATGCACGAACGGGATCGCAAACTCCTGGAGTATTTTGACGGACTGGGAATTCGACCCGGTGCCCAACTTAGAGTCCTAGGCCGCAACTACGATGGCACCCTCAGCCTGCGATTAGCCGGCAAGGCGACCAACTTGGGCGAAGCCGCCGCAAGAAAGGTCTGGGTCTCCTCGAGAACCAACGCCTGAGAGCCCGGAGAGTTCCACCAACCGTTCCGGTTTGGGATGCTGTCCATTTGCCAGTCCCATTCTCCGTTTGAAATTCCTGTCTTGTGCTGAACACGGATTCAAATGGCAGATGGGAAATGGGAACTGGCGAAGGGGCGGTTCTTGACGCCTTCAACCTTTTCCAATACAGTTGATCGTTCAAGCCTTCAGAGAAGAGGTCTTGTGCGCCAGCCGCGCCTTTCCCGATTGCCCCTGATGACAGCCTGCAAAGAGGCCGAGCAACTCCATTCGGAACACGGAACGACGCTTGTCCGCAAACCGGTGCTATGGCCGCTCGCGGTGTTCGCCGTCTTCCTGTTGGCGATGCCGGGCGTGGCGCTGACGCCGGTTGCGGCCAAGCACGGGATGGTGGTGACGGCGGAACCGTTGGCTTCCGATGCGGGCGTCGAGATTCTTCGCGCTGGCGGGAACGCTGTGGACGCGGCCGTGGCTGTGGGTTTCGCCTTGGCGGTCACCTATCCCTACGCCGGAAATATCGGTGGCGGGGGATTCATGCTGGTAAGAATGGCTAATGGCGAGGCGGTTGTCATCGACTACCGCGAGCAGGCGCCGGCTGCGGCCTCCCGCAATATGTATCTGAACTCGCAGGGAGAATTGATCCCCAGGGCGAGCACAGAGGGACCGCTGGCCGTGGGCGTCCCAGGAACGGTTGCCGGCCTCGCGCTGGCGGAGCAAAAGTTCGGCAAGCTGGGACTGGCGCGCGTTCTCGAACCTGCCATCCGCCTTGCGCAAGAGGGCTTTGTCGTCGGTTACGACTTCTCCGAATCGCTTCTCTCCTGGAAGGATCATCTTTCCAAGTTTGCCGAGACTCGGCGCATATTTCTGCGCAATGGGCGGCCTTACGAAGCCGGTGAAATCTTCCGCCAGCCCGAACTGGCCGAGACGCTGCGAGCGATTGCCCAGGGCGGGCCTGACGCCTTCTATCGCGGCAATTTGGCGAAAGCCATCGCGGCCACGATGGAAAAAGAACACGGCCTGATCCGGCTCAGCGATCTGGAACAGTACCAGCCGAAGATTCGTGAGCCTTTGCGAGGTCAGTTTCGTGGCTATGAAATCCTTACCATCCCGCCGCCCAGCTCCGGAGTGATTCTGGTTGAGATGCTCAACGTGCTTGCCTCGCTCGATCTTGGCCCGCCGAACGCGTTTCAGTCCATTCACCTGATGGCCGAGACGATGCGCCGCGCTTACGCCGACCGCGCCGCATATCTCGGCGACGCGGATCTCGTTTCGGTGCCCGTCTCTCAATTAGCCAGCGCAAAGTATGCGGCCAAGCTGGCGCAGGAAATTCTCCAAGCCAAAGCCGAAGCGCCGGTGCAGGCAGGAACTCTCGCCACCTATGAGTCCGAACAGACGACACATTATTCAGCCATCGACGCCGAGGGCAACGCGGTGTCGAATACTTACACGTTGAACGGTGCTTACGGCAGCGGCGTGACCGTAGAGGGCGCGGGATTTCTCTTGAACAACGAAATGGACGACTTCGCTTCCAAGCCCGGGGCGCCCAATATGTTCGGTCTCGTCCAAGGCGAGGCGAACGCCATCGCGCCGCGCAAACGGCCGCTTTCCTCCATGGTCCCTACCATCGTGCTGGAGGAAGCACCCAATCATGCGAAAATAGTGCGGCTCGTGGTCGGCTCGCCCGGCGGCGGCACAATCATTAACAGTGTTCTTCAAGTGATCTTGAATGTGGTGGTGCACAAGATGGACGTTCTGGAGGCGGTCACTGCCCCGCGATTTCACCATCAGTGGATGCCTGACAAGCTGGTGCTCGAGCGCGAGGGCTTCTCCGCCGATACCATTCAGAAATTGCGCGACGCCGGTTACAGCATCGATTTTCGCGACAATCTGGGGCTCGTCGAAGCCATTGAGGTGAAGGCTGAGAAGGACGGCTGGCGCTTTGGCGCCGCGGACCCGCGAGGCGAGGGAAAGGCGGCCGGTTACTGATGGAATTTGCACTCTCCACTTATTTGTTCGTCGAAGAACGCCTGACTACATTCATCCTGGACCAGATCCTGGGCGCGGGTATCCGCCAGGTGGAAATCTTCGCCGCTCGCCAACACTTTGATTATCGTGAGGCCAATCAGGTGCGCGACGTGGCCCAGTGGTTTAGCGACCACGGGCTTCACCTTCACTCACTTCACGCGCCGCTTTACCCAGACACCGATTGGGGCAGATTGGGCGGGCAGCCGGTTTCGATCACCTATACGGAGCGCGGACATCGGATCGATTCGATGGATGAAATCAAGCGCGCCATCGATGTGGCGGAGCGGGTTCCGTTCCGCTATCTCATCCTGCACATGGGCCTTCCCGATGAGGAATACGACTTGCGCAAGTTTGACGCGGCGTTTACCTCCATCGAGCACCTCCGGATTTTCGCCAAGGAGCGCGGCGCCGAGATTCTTCTCGAGAATATCCCCAACGAACTCAGCACGCCGGAGCGGCTGCTTTCGTTTATCCATTACACGCGCATGGAAAATTTGAAGATTTGCTTTGACGTCGGCCACGCGCACATGGTGGGAAGCGTGAAGGACGCCTTTCAGACTCTGAAAGACCGAATCATCTCCACCCACGTCCACGACAACAATAAGGAGAAGGACGATCATCTGCTGCCCTTCGACGGCAACATCAATTGGGAGGAGACCGTGCGCGATTTCCGCTCTGTCGATGGCCAGTTTCCCATCCTGTTTGAAGTGCGAAACGAAGGGCCGGAGAAGCCGACCCTCATTCGGCTGCGGGAAGTGATGGACAAAATGGAAGCCATCAAGTAATTGATTCATTGAATCATTGGGTCATTGATCCATCGGAAGAACCGCGGTTCAATAAATCAATGGAACAATGAATCAATGGATCAATTCCGCACAAAATAACTCAAGTTCGGAAGGACTCGTCTTGCCCCCTGTCATCGAAGTCCGAAACGCATCCGGGTTTGTCGGCCAGGAAGTGATGATTCAGGGCTGGGTGTACAACATCCGGGCCAGTGGGAAAATTCTTTTCCCGCTTTTTCGCGACGGCACCGGCATCATTCAGGGCGTGGTGGTGAAGAACGCCGTCGCGCCGGAAGTCTTCGAGCGGGCTCGCGGCCTGACGCAGGAATCCTCGGTGCGCGTCACGGGAAAGCTGCGCGAGGACCCACGCGCGCCAGGTGGCTTTGAGCTGGACGTCACGGGTCTCGAGATCGTTCAACTGGTTCCCGCTGAAAACCCTTATCCGATCACGCCGAAAGAGCACGGCGTTGATTTCCTGATGGACCACCGGCATCTCTGGCTGCGGTCGGCGCGCCAGAGGGCGATTCTCGGAGTGCGCCACGAGATCATCAAGGCCTGCCGGGACTTTTTTGACGATCGCGGCTTCACTCTGGTCGACACGCCCATCTTTACTCCCGCCGCCTGCGAAGGCACAACGACCCTCTTTGAAGTGAATTACTTCGACGACAAGGCGTATCTCACACAGTCCGGCCAACTTTACAATGAAGCGACGGCGGCGGCGGTAGGAAAGTCCTATTGTTTCGGCCCCACGTTTCGCGCCGAGAAATCAAAAACGCGCCGGCACCTGACTGAATTCTGGATGATTGAGCCCGAGGTCGCCTTCGCACATCTCGACGACGTGATGAGACTGGCGGAAGAGTTGGTGGCGTTCGTCGTTCAACGTGTGCTCACCAAGCGCCGCTCGGAACTCCAAACGCTCGAGCGCAACATCGGCCATCTCGAAAAATGCACGCTGCCGTTCCCGCGCCTGAGTTACGACGAGGCCGTGAAAATTCTTCAGCAGAAGGGCAGCGAGATTCACTGGGGAGGCGATTTCGGCGGCACGGACGAGACTGTGCTCTCCGAAGGGTTTGACAAGCCTTTGCTCGTGCATCGATATCCGAGCCAGGTGAAGGCTTTCTACATGGCGCCGGACCCGGCTCGGGCGGAAGTGGCGTTGTGCGTGGACATGCTGGCGCCCGAAGGCTACGGGGAAATCATTGGCGGCGGCGAGCGGCTCGCCGACTACGACTTGCTTCTGAAGCGGGTCGAGGACGAAAAACTGCCGCGTCAGGCGTTCGAGTGGTATCTCGACCTGCGGCGCTACGGCAACTTTCCCCACGGAGGCTTCGGCATGGGCATCGAGCGCGTCGTGGCCTGGATTTGCGGCCTCGAGCACGTCCGCGAGACCATTCCGTTTCCTCGCATGCTTTACCGGCTAACACCCTAGGCTAGGTGGCGTGGAACTCAATCGGCAGGCTGGCGCACAGTTCTCACCGACCTGGTTTTATGGAGAGCGATGAAGATTCGCATTCTTGGCGTCCCGCTCGATCTCGGGCAGGAGCGGCGCGGCGTGGACATGGGGCCGTCGGCGGTGCGCGCGGCAGGGCTGAACCACGCGTTGAAGGCGCTGGGGCACAAGGTGGAGGACGCGGGCAATATCCCCGTCAAGATTCCCGAGGAGCAGCACTTTGGCGACAAGCGAGCGAAGTTCCTCAAGGAGATCACTGAAACCTGTCAGGAAACTGCGAACCGAATCTCTCAAACTCTGGAAGACGGTTTTTTCCCGGTCTCGTTGGGCGGCGATCACTCCATTGTGGTGGGCACGCAGGCGGGCGTGGCCAAATATTTTCGCGGCCGCGAGAAGTCCATCGGGTGCATCTGGATTGACGCGCACGCCGACATGAATACGCCGGAGACTTCGCCGAGCGGCAACGTGCATGGAATGCCCTTTGCTTGTAGCCTGGGTTTTGGGCCGGAGCCGCTCGCCAAACTTTTCGGATACGCGCCGAAGATCCAGCCCCAGCACTGTGTGCTCGTCGGCGCGCGCAACCTCGACCAGCACGAGCAGACTCTGGTGAAAAACTCGGGCATCAATGTCTTCACCATGAGGGCGATTGACGAGCAGGGAATGCGCGCCGTGATGGAGAAGGCCCTGGCCTTGGCCGGTGACGGCACCGCCGGTTTTGTCGTCTCCTTTGACATGGACGTGGTCGACCCCGACGAGGCGCCGGGCGTGGGCACGCCGGTCCTGGGCGGCATCACTTTTCGTGAAGCTCACCTGGCGATGGAGATGATTGCGGACTCCCGGAAGATGCTCTCTCTCGAAATTGTGGAGATTAATCCCATCATCGATATGATGAACAAGACCGCGGTTCTCGCCGTGGGCTTGGCGACTTCGGCGTTGGGGAAAAGGATTCTGTAACGCCGGTCCCGCCAGGCGGGACCGCAACGCCACGAGGGCTGCGACGCGAATTGAAACAGATTCGTGGAGTGATACAATTCGAGGCGACCAGCAGTGATCAGGTGCCCGCGCATGGTGGATGAAAAACGCATCGCAGACCTAAGTGAAAGGATTGCCCGGGAGTTTCAGCCGGAGAGAATTATCCTCTTCGGTTCGTACGCGTACGGCCGCCCGCGACCCGACTCGGACGTGGACCTGCTGGTTGTGCTTCCGTTCGAGGGTAAAGGATTCCGCAAATCGCTCGAGATCTTAGATCGGGTCTCCCCGGACTTCTCCGTTGACCTCCTGGCGCGGCAGCCGCAAGATACTGCCCGGCGGTACGCCGAGGGGGATCCCCTGATTCGCGAAGCCCTTGACCGCGGAAGGATCCTCTATGAACGCCACAGTTAGCGAGTGGGTCTCCAAAGCAGAAGGGGATTACCGAACTGCGGAGCGAGAGTTGCGCCCCACCGGCACACCTAATTTTGATGCCGTCTGTTTCCACGCCGAACAGTGTGTTGAGAAGCTGATGAAGGCTCTGCTGATCCATCTGAACGTGATCCCTCCTCGCACCCATGACTTGGTCGCTTTGGATCGGTTGCTAACGCCTGTATGCCAGAATTGGTCCTGGCCGGTGAAGGAGCTCCGCCTTCTCAGCGTTGCGGCGGTGGACGTTCGCTACCCAGGCGACTCCGCAGATCGGAAAGAAGCCTCCGAGGCATTCGACATCGCTACCCGAATGCGCGCTAAGCTTCTCTCTCTTTTGAGCTTGTCTCCGTGAATTCCCGTGGCACTGCCCACGGCCACAGGCGTCTCGGCGGACCACTGGCAAAGGTTATGAGTGCTTCTAGAAAAAAGCTTCGCGTCGGCCTTCTCTTCGGTGGACGATCGGGCGAGCACGAGGTCTCGCTGATGTCGGCGGCCTCGGTGCTGAAGGCGCTTGACCCGGAGAAATATGAAGTTGTCCCCATCGGCATCACGCGCCAAGGCAGTTGGCGAGTTGGGCCAGCGGCCGAGCACCTGTTGCCGCCGGGCGCTCAGTCTGCCGCGCCGGAACGGCTCCTGCCCGCCGTGCTCGAGAGCGGCAAACCCGTGATGGCCTCTTCAGATCCCACCGCGCCGCAGCTTGTTTCTCTGCACTCAGCATCACCGGCGGTCGAGCCGGCGCGTCCGCTCGACGTGATTTTGCCCGTGCTTCACGGCACGTTTGGCGAGGACGGCACAGTTCAGGGCCTGCTCGAGCTCGCCGGCATTCCCTACGTGGGCGCCGGAGTGCTGGCGTCCGCCACCGGCATGGACAAGGACATCATGAAGAAGCTCTTTCGGGACGCGGGCCTGCCGGTGGTGCCCTGGGTGCTGGTGCTGCGCCGCGAATGGGAAGCGAGCCCGGCGAAAGTGCGCAAGCTGATCGAGAAAACAATTCGGTATCCTCTCTTCGTCAAGCCGGCCAATTTGGGATCGTCGGTGGGGATTTCGAAAGTCCACAACGCGCGAGAACTGGGGCCCGCGCTCGACCTCGGCGCGCAATACGATCGCAAGATCCTGGTGGAAAAGGCCGTGATCGGGCGCGAAATCGAGTGCTCCGTGCTGGGCAACGAGCGTCCTGAAGCCTCGGTTCCCGGCGAGATCATTCCCATAAACGAGTTTTACGATTACGAAGCGAAATACCTCAAGGAAGGGTCGCAGGCCATCATCCCGGCCAAACTCACGCGCGCTCAAACCAAACGGGTGAAGGAGCTTGCCCTCCGCGCCTTTCAGGCCATCGACTGCGCCGGCATGGCGCGCGTGGATTTGCTGCTCGATCGCAAGACCGGCAAAATTTTCGTCAACGAGATCAATACCATCCCCGGCTTCACCCCCATCAGCATGTATCCCAAGCTCTGGGAAGCCTCGGGCATCCCCTACGCCCAACTCCTGAATCGGCTGATCGAGCTCGCCCTCGAGCGCCATCAGGAGAAGCTGCGCACTCAATATGTGTTCCAGCCGCCTCAATGAGCGGTCAGCAGTCAGTCTGGAAATTGGAAACTGGAAAATAGAAATTCGAAATTGGGAACGACGCCAGTTTCCAGCTTTCAATTTCTACAGACTACCGCACAGTTGACTGGCATTCGTCTTTTGTAGCGGCGCTCTCTGAGCGCCGAGAAAACGGCGGTCGGAGGCCGCCGCTACCACCGCTGATGTGCGATGAAGGGAGCGCCGAGCGTTCCCCTACTCCACGGTGAAGTTCGCCGTGCGCCAAGCGGTGGTTCTTCCCGGTAGGCTCCGTGCTTTGGAGTGCGGCAGCTTGCTGCCGCTTTTTCCCCGGCCCGCGGTGCGGGATCGCTGGCTGGAGGAATTCAACGCCGCGAGCAAGCTCGCGGAAAACAGAGCGGCAGCAAGCTGGCGCAGTCCAAAGCTGCCGCAGTCCAAACTACGCGTCAAATCGCACTTTGGACTAGGGCAGCGACCGGGACCCCAGTAAGCTCGGCGGAGCGGAGAAACTGTGGCCACCGGGGGCCCGGGCCCGTCGCCACGATCAGGGGAATAGCAGCCCAGCACGATCTCCTTCTCCCCGCCTGGCGGTGTATAATCCGCGCCATTAGCCTGGAGTGCGGCAGCTTGCTGGCCGGCCCCGCGAGCAAGCTCGCGGAAAACAAAGCGGCAGCAAGCTGCCGCAGTCCAAAGCTGCCGCAATCCAAAAGGAGACTAAATGCGTGATTGGCCTCACAGTCCGGTGCATCGGCTTTCGGAGGCTGGGGCGTATATGGTCACGTGCGGCACTTATCTGAAGCAGCCTGTATATCGTGGCGCCCAGCGCTTGGAGTACCTTTGTGACCTGCTGTTGGATCTCGCGGAGAAATACCAATGGGAGCTGCAGGCTTGGGCCGTCTTTCCGAACCACTACCATTTTGTGGCCCTCTCGCCACACAACGCAGAGTCTCTGCGAAAATTGACAAAGCACCTCCATTCCGTCGCCACCATTCAAGCCAACAAGTGGGAGGGCAAGGCGGGCCGGAAGGTCTGGTTTCAATACTGGGAATCCTTGCTGACGTTTCCGGAGTCATATTTCGCGAGATTGAGTTATGTCCATCGCAATGCCGTACACCATGGGATTGTCCGTGAGCCGTCACTTTACCCGTGGTGCTCAGCGGGCTGGTTTCAGCGGCGTGCGACGACTTCGCTGTATAAGAGAATTATGGCGATGAAGATTGACCGCCTGAAGGTGGAAGACGATTTCGAGGTGAAACCGGAAAACGTCTAGCGGAGCTTTCGGAGTGCGGCAGCTTGCTGCCGCTTTTTCCCCGGCCAGCTTGCTGGCCGGCCCCGCGAGCAAGCTCGAGGAAATACAGAGCGGCAGCCCCAGGGCAAAACCTGGGGTCCCCCTGCTGCCGCAGTCCAAAGCTGCCGCTTTTCCGCGGCCAGCTCGCTGGCCGGAGGGAATTTAACGCCGCAAGCATGCTGGCAGAAAGGCACTGACCGTGGCTAGCGGTGACCGTCGCTACCTGCTCCAAGATTAGTCGAAAGCATCATCCCGCTCGTTAGTTTGAGATTCGATCAGTAACCTCTCCCGCCCAAGAAACGTCTCCGTTTCAGAGGCTGCACATGATGAACGAGTTTCCGCCAACATCAAAGAATTACCCGTTGCAGCAGATTAAAGACAAGGAATTGGGATGGATTTCCAGCCTGATTTCGGCTGTTCTGCTGTTTTCCACATTTGCTTACGGACAAACTGCGGCATCAAGTTCCACGGCGCCTTCAACGTGCCCAATTCAATTTGACCGCTTCAATCCGTCGAGTCTGAGTGTGCGTATAAGAAATACCAGCGGCAAAAAAATCGTAGGGCTCGTCTTCAATGCGGCGCTGGCGGACGCCACCGAGCATTGGAAATGGTACCACTGGGACTTTGACGACACTCGTCCCGTCCGGAGCTTTGACTGGAACAAGACTATCAAAGAGGGCGAGAGAAAAAAACTGTCGTGGTCCTGGACTGACCTCGATTTCCAACATGGAGGTGGGGGCGCTTTTGTCCTAACCAGCTCGCTATTCGACGATGGCTCGATTTGGGAATCTTCCGGCGGGCGCACATCGTGCATGTGTCTTTGGTACAACAGCCATAAGAAAGGTCTTATCCGTCCTGTGGAACTGCCGTCCCCTCAATAGAATTTAAGTCTTCGTGCCAAGAATGCCCCTCTGCGCGATGAGTTGGTGACCGCGGTCAATTTGCGTTTCAATTGGCCCTGGCCTTTTCGTCGAAACCCACGGTCAATCAAGCGCCGATTGGCCGCGGCTACCAACGCGGACGATGGGCACGACAAGCTGGTAGCCTCGGCACGGTTTTGGTGCCTCGCGCTTCTCGGGCATAAGTGGTAGCCACGGCACCTTATTCGTGCCGTAGGCTTGTCAATCGTTGGAACCCGCAAAAGCCGATACGAGAACAGTCCTCAGCTCTGAGTATTCAGTCGTCAGCCAAAAGAACAGTCGTCAGGTTTCAGTTTTCAGTCGTCAGCCAAGAATCCAATCGAAGGTTCTCCCCGATAGGCTCCGCGCTTTCCGCCCGGCTGTGCTAATTTGAGGACTGCGCAGTCCGTTTTGAGATCGAAAGATGACAAGGCCAGGGGCTAGCCGCTGGCCGCGGCGGGTCGCTGCCTTTATGGCTTTGAGAAACCCCATGACAAGCGGGCGGAGATGCTGTACCTTTGGAGCATGGAAACCGTGCCCTTGGAATTGCCTTCAGCGCTTGTGAAGGCAGCAAATCTCGAGGAGAGGAACCTCTCTGAGGAAGCCGCTCGATTGCTGGCGCTCGAACTTTATCGAGAAGATAAGGTCTCGCTCGGACGGGCTGCTGAACTCTGCCAGACGCCGCTCGCGGCCTTTATGGACTTCGTCGCCAAGCACGGTGTCCCACCGTTGCGATACAGCTACGAGGACCTGGAAGAGGAAGCCCGCTCCGTCGATCGTCTAAAAGCGTGATCGTCGTTTCAGATTCATCCCCGCTGATTACGTTGGCGCAGCTTGGCTGCTTCGATCTCCTCAACAAACTTTTTCCCCGAGTCTACATTTCTGCTGAAGTTTACGATGAGGTGGTGGTCGCTGGTGCCGGGCTGCCAGGTGCATCCGAGGTGGCGAGCGCGGAATGGGTCGAAGCAAGAAAGCTTCAGAATCAAGCAGGCTTGCTGGCGGCCCAACAAAAGTACAGTGTAGGCGCCGGAGAACTGAGCACTATTCTTCTGGCGAAAGAACTCCGTGCGAGTGAAGTACTACTCGATGATCACAAAGCGCGTAAACTGGCCAGCGCAGAGGGCCTCCACGTCCGTGGGAGTGTCGGGTTGTTGGAAGCAGCCTACCAGCTAGGCTATTTGCCCGACCTCCGAGCCGTCTTTCGGCAACTCTTGGCGTACAGTTATATCGACCAGCGGCTGTTGGACCTCCGGCTCCGAGCCTTGGGCTTTCCTCCGCTCTGAGCCGGTAGCCTCGGCAGGTCATTTGTGCCGTCGCCTCGTCGATGTCCCGAACCCGCAAAAGCCGATACATGAACAGTCATCAGTTCTCAGTATTCAGTCGTCAGCCGCAGGAACAGTCATCAGCTTTCAGTATTCAGTCGTCAGCCCGAAATCCAATCGAAGGTCCTCCCCGATAGGCTCCGTGACCTGCGAGGCCGGCTATAGCCAGCGCCGCGATGAGGGTGATCGAGGGTGGCAGCCGACGGGTGGCGAGTTTATCTCGCCATATGGCGGGGTGAACCCGCCGGTACGGTGTGAGTCAGAATATTTCCCGACATGGAGAGTTGAGAAAATCTTCGGAGGCATGTAGCCTTGCCGATTCAGGGTGGGCGACCATGGACACACGACAAAACCTGACAATTGAACGCGCGGAAGAAAATGATTTCGACTGGTGCGCGCGGCTGATGGCGGGGAGCGAGCCCTGGATCACGCTGCGCCGCGGCCTCGATGCGTGCCGCGCGTTCCTGCGCCGCCCTGGGAGCGAACTGTTTGTGGCCCGCGAGCGCGGCTGCCCGGCGGGATTCATCCTCATTCATCCTTACGGCTGCGCCGGCTCTCCTTATATTGCCAGCGTCGCCGTGGCCGAGGACGCGCGGGGCCGAGGCATCGGATCGCAACTGGTCGCTTTTGCCGAGCGCCAGATGGCGGGGAGGCGATTCATTTTTTTGTGCGTCTCTTCATTTAACCGGCGGGCGCAGGAGCTTTACAGCCGCCTGGGCTACCAGCGCGTGGGTGAGCTCCCTGATTACATCATCGAGGGCCACTCCGAACTACTGCTATGCAAGAAGCTTCCATGAACCATTCCGCCTTCGCCGCCCCCAGCCCGGGACTGGTTTCGACCAAAGCGACTGGCGGGCGTCTGGTGTTCCTGCTCACCCTGGCCGCGTCAATTGGCTACCTGTGCCGGGTCGATATCACGGTGGTGGCCCCGCGCCTCATGGCCGAGCTAAACCTTTCTCAACTGGAGATGGGAAAGGTCTTCAGCGCTTTCCTGCTGGGTTACACGCTGTTCCAAATTCCCTCCGGATGGCTCGCCGGCCGGGTACCCACGCGGAGCCTTTATTTGGCTTTGGCGCTGGGCTGGGCCGCGCTCACCGGCGCGCACGCTCTGGTGGGCAAGTCATACTTCGGGCTGGCAGTCGGGGCACTGGCATGGCTGCTGGTCTTGCGTTTTGTGCTCGGCATCCTGGCGGCGCCCACCTATCCGGCCTCCGGCCGCGCCATTTCGCTTTCGCTTCCTCCCGAGCGGCAGGGTAGCGCGAACGGCATGGTGCTGGGGAGCATTGGGATTGGCTCCGCGGTGACGCCACCGCTCCTCGGGTTTGTCACACTGCATTGGGGATGGCGCGCGGCGCTGCTGGTCGCGGCCCTGCTCGCCATCCTGGTGGCGATCTTCTGGTGGCGGTTGGCCCCGCTGATGCAAGTCCCAAGCGCCGGCCGCCCACAATCGAGGGAAACGGCGGCTGCGGCCCGCAAGTCGCCCCTACGCCTCCGCAGCTTCTGGTTCCTGACGGCGAGCTACACTCTGCAAGGCTACGTGGGGTATGTCTTTGTATTTTGGTTCTTCCTGTATCTCGTCCAGGTGCGCCATTTCGCATTCCTCGAGGCCGCGTGGTTGACCACGCTTCCCTGGATCGCCAGCCTCATCGTTATTCCCCTGGGAGGTGTGGTCTCAGACTGGGCCGTCAAACGTTGGGGCTCGACGTGGGGCCGCAGGAGTTTGCCTCTGCCGGCCATGGCATTGGCGGCAGGCTCCCTTGTGCTGGGGGCGCGCACCAGCAGCGCCTGGCTGGCCGCGCTGAGCCTGACCGCAGCCACGGCGCTCGTCCTGGCCACCGAAGGCCCTTACTGGGCCTCCATGACCCAGCTCTCCGGCCCGCATAGCGGAATCGGCGGCGGGGTCATGAACTTTGGCAGCAACCTGGGAGGGCTTGTCTCACCCGTCCTCACGCCATGGCTGGCAGCACAATTCGGATGGGAAACGGCTCTCGCCTTGGCCGCTGGCTTGGCCGTGGTCGGGGCGCTCCTTTGGATGGGCATCACCATTCACCCGGTCGCGGCAAGGGAGTAGCCGTACGATGCGACAAATCTGTAGGGGTAGGGCTTGCCCTACCCTGGCTGCGTCGTGGCCGCCGTGGGGGCCGCGGCAAGGAAACAGAGTGCGGCAGGCGATTCTGACCGTCGGCCTTTTCCTTATCGATGGTGTCTTTCCCGGAGCCTCAGGCAATCAATCTGTGTCGGGTAGAGGGCGGGCGAGCTCGCGACGAGGTGGGGCGGCAACGTCGCCCAGAGGCAGCAGGCGAGCGGCCACCCTCCAGGACGGTTCGCGCATGGCGCCCTTCCACGGTCGGCGGAGGGCATGCCGACGGCCATCCTTTGCACCCAAACGTCGGTAGCTATTTCCTATTCCGCAATCCCTATCTTCCATCTAGTGCAGCGGGGCTTCACCGTGGCCCTTGGGCTTTTTCATGAGGAGTACCAGCGGCACCATGGCAAGAAACACAATGGCCAACACCCAGAAAGCTTCGACGAAAGATTGCATCGCCCCCTGCTGCTGAACCATTCCGAAGAGCGCGGCGTAAGCGCGGTGAGTGGCGGTGAGGCGATCGGCTCCTTGCGACATGAAGAAGGAGCGAAGACCAGCAAACCTCATTCTCGCCGCCGCGTCGTAAGGGTTGACGTGCAGCCCGAGAATGTTGGTGTGAACTTGCTCGCGTCGCGCCACCAAAGTGGTGACCGCGGCGATGCCCATGCTCCCGCCAATGTTCCTCATCAGATTAAAAATGCTGGTGGCGTTGCCCATGCCTTCCTGCGTGATCGGATCCATGGTGACCGTCGTGAGCGGCACGAACAGAAACGCCAGCGCGATTCCCTGGATGATCTGCGGCCAAAACACATCCCAGAAGCCGGCATCGAGGCTAAGCCAGGACAGTTGAAACAACGTGAACGAAGCGATGCACATTCCGATCACCAGAAGCTTCCGCGGATCGACCCTTCCCACGATAGCGCCAATGATGGGCAGCGCAATGAAAGAACCGAGACCGCGAGGCGCCATCGCAATGCCGGCCTGTACGGCCGGATAGGCCAGCAGCGTTTGCAGATAGATCGGCAACAGCACGAGGCTGGCGTAAAGCACGAAGCCCACTACCGTCATGAGAAACACGCCGGCGCTGTACGTCCGCAATTTGAAGACGCGGAGATTCACGACGGGATGCTCGACCGTCAGCTCGCGAATGACGAAAATCACCAGCGCCACACCGCAGATGATCGCCAGAGCCGTGATCCAGTGCGACGCGAACCAATCCTCCTCCTGTCCCTTGTCGAGAAGGATCTGCAAAGCGCCAATGCCAACCGCCAACATGCCGATGCCCCAATAATCGACGCGATCCGATCTTCTGCGGATATAGTGGGGATCAAAGACAAACCACCGCGTCATGATGATCGACGCCAGGCCGACCGGAATGTTGATGTAGAACACCCACCGCCAACTGTAGTTGTCAGTGAGCCAGCCGCCCAAGACCGGGCCCAGCATGGGCGCCACCACAATGCCCAATCCCCAGAACGCCATGGCCTTGCCGCGATTTCTCGGAGGGAAGGCCTCCAGCATCACGGCCTGAGACAAGGGCTGAAGTCCGCCGCCGCACGCGCCCTGCACGATTCGAAAGATGATCAACAAAGGTAGAGTGGGCGCGAGGCCGCAAAGAAACGACGCCGCGGTGAAGCCGATCACGGCTGACATCAGCAGGCGCTTGCGCCCAAAGTGATTGGCCAGCCAGCCGGTAATCGGCAGCACGATTGCGTTAGCCACCAAATAAGAAGTCAGAACCCAGGTTGACTCGTCAATGCTCGCGTCGAGGTTGCCAGCGATGTGCGGCAGCGACACGTTGACCACCGTTGTGTCCAGCACTTCCATAAAAGTGCTGAGCATGACGGCGATCGCGACGATCCAGGGACTGATCGCGCCGGAATTTTCGGAAGTTTCTGTTGGCATAAAGCGGAAAATTAGAAATCAGAAATCAGAAGTTAGAAATCAGAACGAGCCCTGTCTTGAAACCTCTCAATTGGGGCTTTCCGATTTCTACTTTCTGATTTCTGATTTCTACTTTACGTAGACGGTCGGAATCACTGACATGCCGGGCCGCAGGAGGTGCTCTGGGTCTTGGCCTTTCTCAAAGACGATTTTCACTGGCACCCTTTGCACGACCTTCACGTAATTGCCGGCGGCATTCTCCGGAGGCAAGAGGCTGAACTTGGCGCCGGTGGCGGCGGCAATGCTTTCGACGTGCCCTTTGTATTGGCGTCCTCCGTAAGCGTCGACGACAACATTAGCCGATTCACCGGTTCGCATCTTCTTTAGCTGCGTTTCCTTGAAGTTGGCCGTCACCCAGATGTCTTCCAGCGGAACGATGGCGAGCAGGAGCCCGCCGACCTCGGCCATCTGACCGACCTCCACCGATTTCTTGCTGATGATGCCGCTCACGGGCGCTCTGATGGCGGTGTACTGGAGATTGAGTTGCGCCTGTTCCATGGCGGCCTTGGCTTGCGCGGCCTTGGCTTCGGCGGCGGCGGCCTGATGCCGGGTCACCTCGATGTGCTGGGGAGCGGTTCGCGCGGAACGCTCTTCGGCTTGTTTTTCCGCCAATTGGTCGCGAGCTTGCGCCAGGCGGCTTTCCGCCACCTTGACGTTCTGATCGGCTTCGGCCACTTCGGCTTGAGCTGAATCCGCCGACGCATGAGTCGCCTCCGCCTCGGCTACCGCCGCGTCGTATTGCTGCTGCGAGATCTCTTCTTTGGAGACCAGCAGCTTCATCCGGTCCAGATCACGTGCGGCCTTCGTTTCGTTGGCGCGTGTCTCGACGAGCCGGGCCTGGGCGGATTTCCATCTTGCCTTTGCTGCGTCCACTTCCTGCTCGGCCACCGCAATGCCCGCCTCCGCGTTCCGCACATTGGCTTCGGCAGTCGAGACCTGGCTTCCCCGGGTCGTCGTGGTAATCGGGACGTTGGTTCCCGCCGCCTGAGCCAGCGCTTCGTCGTCTTCGTAATCGCCCTTCGCTCTTTCCAGTGCAACGCGATAATCGGTAGGGTCGATTTGAACCAGGAGTGTTCCAGCCTCGACGTATTGGTTGTCGTCGATGTTGACGGCCACGACGGTCCCACCCACTCTGGGACTGATCGGGATGATGTGCCCATCGATCTGCGCGTCGTCGGTGGATTCGCGGGCGGAATAGTATGTCCACAAGCCCACAGCGAGAATGACCAGGAGGCTGGCGCCCGCGAGGAGCAGCCGCGGGGTGTGAGGATTGCCTCGAAAGCGCGAACGGGGCAGGGAGTTGGGTGCCATACCCTCTTCCAGCTCGTTCCGCGGTTCGACAACGGTCGGCTCGGCCATTATGGTTTTCCTCCTAGGAGCTGATCGGCGGTTTGCTCCGCCACGCCGGTCGCCCGCGCCAGAGATGCCTTGGCAAGGTTGAAGCTGTACAAGCTCGAGATGTAATTATCGTCGGCAGTCGCCAGCGACTCTTCGGTTTGCACGACTTCAACACTATTGGCGACCCCAGCGCCAAACCGATCGCGCGCTTGCGCCACCTGCTGCGTCGCCAAATCCACCGCGCTCATTGCCACTTGCACTTGGTCCCCGGCTGATTTCAAATCCAGAAAAGCGGTTCGGACATCATAGTCGATCCGGCTGCGCAGATCTTCGAGCTGAGCCTTGCGTTGCTGCAATAAGGCGTCCGCCTCCAGCACTCTGCCACGCACCAGCCCTCCTTGAAAAATCGGAATGGTCAAGTTCCCCGCCACGGTAAATGTCTCATGTGAAAAACTGGGCGACGTACCGATATCCCCGAAGTCAGCATTGAAGCGGAGCGTGGGGCGGCCGGTGCCGTCCGCCGCCTTTTTATTGGATTCAGCCGCCCGCACCAACGCTACAGCACTTTGAAAGTCCCCGCGTGAGCGATAGGCCTGCTCCACCGCCTGCTGGAGAGTCACCGGATGAAACAGCGCATAAGGGATTTGATCGGTCAAGCTGAATTCCTGTCCGAGGGGCAGGCCGATGGCCCGCGCCAGACTGAGTTTCTGCTTTTGGAAATCATTTTGCGCGGCGATTAATCGTTGTTGCTCCTGCTGCAACTCCACCTGTGCCCGCAACACATCAATGCCGGGGACGGTGCCGGCCTTTTTCATGTCCAGCGTTTGGTCGTAAACCGCCTGCGCCGTTTTCACTTCGGCAGCAATCGCGTCCGCGCGGCTGGAGCCGGCGATCGCCTGAAGGTAAAGGCTGGCACAGGCGAGGACCACAATATCGCGCGCGTCCTTGTAGTTATATTGCGCAGCCTTGACGCTTTCGTTTTGCGAGTGCAACCCGTGAATAGCGTTGAAGTCGAGGATCGTCTGCGAAAGATAAGCGCGCACATCAAACACGCTGAACGGACCGACGATGGTAGGGATAGGGAGGCCAGGTATACTGGGGAATCCAAAAGACTTCAGGCTGATCTGTTCCCTCGCCTCAGTGGTCTGCACGTTGAGGTGCGGCAACAGGTCGGAAAGAGCGCGCAGCCGCGTGCCGCGCGCCGAACGTGTCCCTTCGTCGGCGAGCACCGCGCCGAGATTGTATTTGAGGCCGCGATCAATGGCGTCTCTCAGGCTCAGCGGCAGGACGCCGGGCGTCGCTTTGCCGGACGGCACTCCGCCCTGAAAGGCGTTCTGTCCGCCGGCGGCGGTGTTGGGCGAAGGAGCCGAGGGGCCCGGCGTGCTGCTTTGCCGGAAGCCGCCGGACGGACCGGGAGCTTGAGCGTTGGAGCGAGCGCAGAATGAAATGATAAGAAGCGCAGTGAACGGCCACGATGATCGCATCTGTTTTGAGTTCCTTTCTGTTTCCAAGTCAGCCCGCGTGCTTCTTCAAGGGCGTTTCTTGCTTGACAAACTTGGTCCAGTGGCATATTTTAACTAGCTGGTTAGTTAAATGTCAAGAAAAACCCAAACTCTGCCGCAGGCCAAGCCTCCGCGGTTTGCAGCGCGGCACAAACGCGGAATAGAGACTCGAGCCGCAATCCTGGGAGCTGCCGAAAGCGTCTTTGCTGAGGCCGGTCTCGGCGGCGCGCGGACCGACGCCATCGCGGCTCGGGCCGGGGTTAACAAAGCGCTGCTCTACTATTACTTCAAAAGCAAGAACGCGCTCTACTACGCGATTCTGGAAGAGCACCTGAGGGAGTTCCGCCATCGGATCCTGGAAGTCTTGTGCGACGACGACTCGCCGCGCGCCAAGGTTCTTGGCTACGTCAGCGTGCACTTTGATTTCATTGCGAGTCGCCCCTATTATGCGCGTTTGGTTCAACGGCTCGCGATGTCAGGTGGGAAGCTGGTCGAGCGCCTGGCCCGCGAGTGTTTTGCGCCGGTCTATCGAAAACTGGCCTCGGTCATCGAGGAGGGAGTGCGGAAGGGCGAATTTCGGGAACTGAATAGCTCCCATGCGGCGCTGTCACTGATAGCGTTGATCGTATTCTATTTTTCCGCGTCCCCGCTTTTGATCGCGCTTACCCACCATGACCCTTATGGGAAGGCGCAGTTGGCGGCTCGCAAGGCGGAAGTGCTGAAGTTCATTCGCCACGCGATCTTCAAGGACGGGAGGGAGGCCGCACCATGAGCCGGAAGGCGCCCATCGTCATTCTGTTGCTTATTGCCGCGGCCGGCGCGGCCTGGTACTTCATCACCCGCGCCCCGGCCCGCGACTTGGTCTTAACCGGCATTGTGACCACGGATGAGGTGGAGGTCAGCGCTCAAATCGCGGGCCGAATGAATCAGCTCCTGGTCAAAGAAGGCGATAATGTCAAGCGCGATCAATTGTTGGCGACGATTGACCCGGAGGAGCTCCAAAAGAATTTAGCGTCATCTGCCCACACCGAGCAAGGCTCGAGCGCGCAAGTGAAGGCAGCGGAAGCGAGCCTGCGATATCAAGAATTGCAGACCAAAGACCAGATTCGACAGGCCGAGGCTAACCTTCAGTCGACGGAGGCGCAGCAAACCGAAGCGGCCGCCAACCTCGAGAAAGCCCGCCTGGACGACCAGCGCTCCGAAACCCTCTTCAAGCGCGATATCGTCTCGGCGCAAGCCAACGACCAGGCGCGAACCACCTATGACGCCGCGAAGGCGCACGTGGAGGAAGTTCGCAAGCAGGTCGATGCAGCGCGCGCCGCACTGGAGCTCGCACAGTCCAACGCGGAACAAGTGGCGGTGCGGCGCGACCAGCTCATGACTAATATTCACCAACTGGCGGCGGCGGGGGACCAAAAGGCAGCGGCGCAGGTACGGCTTGGCTATACCGAGATTCGCGCCCCCATCGATGGTCTGGTGGCGGAGCGGGTTGCGCTCCAGGGCGAAGTTGTCAATCCCGGGCAACCCATCGTGACGCTCATTAATCCCGACAACCTTTGGGTCCGAGCGGATGTGGAGGAGACTTACATCGACCGGATTCGCCTCGGCGACCACCTGACCGTCAAGTTTCCGTCGGGTATGGAGCGGGACGGCAGCGTTTTCTTTCGTGGCGTGGACGCGGGCTTTGCCACGCAACGCGATGTCAGCCGGACGAAACGCGATATCAAGACGTTTGAAATCCGGCTTCGAGTGGACAACACCGACCGGCGGCTTTATCCCGGATTGACTGCCTACGTGAACGCGCCGCTCCCCTAGGCACACGGCGCTCCCGACAATTCGCTGAAAGCTGATCGCTGATGGCTGAAAGCTCCAAGATGGCGGACATCGAAGTCGACAACATCACGAAAAAGTTCGGCGACTTCACGGCGGTGGATGAAATCAGTTTTGCCGTCGAGCACGGGGAAATCTTCGGCTTGCTGGGCCCGAACGGTGCCGGCAAGTCGACTCTCATTCGCATGATGACCACGCTCATCGAGCCGACGTCGGGCACGGCACGCGTCAATGGGTTCGATGTGCGGGAGGAGGCCGACCAAGTTCGGAAATGCATGGGCGTGATCCCTCAAGCGATGACCACGGATCTCGATTTGAGCGCGGAAGAAAATCTGCTGATTTTCGCCAAGCTCTACGGCGTGCCGCGGGCGCGAAGGGCATCGACCATTCGCGATCTCCTGGAATCGGTGGAACTGGGGCAATGGGGAGACAAGCCGGTTAAGAATCTGTCCGGAGGAATGCGCCGGCGGCTGGAGATCGCGCGCGGATTGGTGCACCAGCCCAAAATATTTTTTCTCGATGAACCGACGACCGGCCTTGATCCCGTCTCGCGCGTCACGGTTTGGGCAATGCTGGAGCGGCTCAAGAAAGAACGGGACCTCACGATTCTCCTCACCACGCACTATATGGACGAGGCGGACAAGCTTTGCGATCACATCGCGATTGTGGACCACGGCAAGCTCGTGGCGCTCGATTCGCCGCTGAAGCTCAAGACATCGATCCCCGGCTCGAACATTCTGGAAGTCAGTTTTTCCACTACGCCGGCGGGATGGCTCGAGATCCTGAAAGGCCTGCCTGATGTGGAGACGGTCGTTCCCCATGAACACGTCTTCCGCATAGTGTCCGACAACGGTCCGAGGACTACCGTGGAGCTGGTTGAGGCCGCGCGTCGCGCCCAAGTGAGCATCGAGTCTCTTTCCGTTCAGAGCACGACGCTGGATGACGTCTTCATGCATTATACCGGTCGCCAGTTGCGCGACGAATTGCAGGCAGGGAATTACGACACCACCTTCATGTATCAAAGGAACTAGGAGTCAGGAGTCAGAAGCAGTTTTTCAGTATTTCAGCGCGTCAGTATTTCAGTTTGTCAGTCCCCGCCCAATGTTGGTCGACGCACTGACCGACTGAAATACTGAAGCACTGACATACTTCTTTCCTATGCACCGGATTCTCGCCATCATCGAACGAGACCTGCGGCGCTTCCGGCGCAGCCCGCTGCTGATGTTTGCTTCGCTGGTGCTGCCCCTCACGCAGCTTGTGGTGCTGGGTTACGCTTTCGGCGGAAAGGTCAAGCATCTGAAAGTGGGTGTGGTGGATCAAGACCACGGCGTTCCCGGCGTAAAACTGCGTGAGCTGTTTGGCGCCGTGGCCGCCAATGCGCAGACCTTCGAGACCATCGAATACACCGATCCCCATCAGGCCATGACGGATCTCCGCAACGGCCGGATCAACGCCGTGCTCAATATCCCCCCCGAGTTTTCGCGTCACGTCTTGTCTCACACTGCCCCCCAGGTCGCCTTGATTGAGGACAACACGGACAATTTTTCCGCCTCGACGCTCCAGGGATCGATGACCGAACTGCTGGGCGCTTACAACGAAAACAAAACGCCATCGCGTGTGCCGCCCCAGGTCTCCCTGTCTGTAGTCGAGGTTTATCCGTATATTCCCTACATCCAGTTTCTGCTTGCCGGTTCCATTTCGCTGGCCATCTTCATCACCGCCATGATCGGCGGGGGCATCATCTACATCGATGACAAGGCCCGCGGCCTCCACGAGGGCTATCTCGTCACGCCCATTACCAAGTTCGAGTTGATCATGGGATTCAATCTTGCCGGGACAGTGAAAGGAATACTGGCAGGCCTCGTTTTAGCGATCGCCGGTTCGCTCATCGCCGGCATACCGAATCCTTTGGATCCAGGCCGCCTTGCCCGTCTGCTCCTGGTGATTGTCGCGGCCTCGCTCGCCTTCATCAGCATGATGTTCCTGATGATGGTCAGGATTAGCGACCCTCTGGTGCCGCGCGCGATTTTTGGAGTCCTGAACACGCTTTTGTTTTTTCCCAGCGGCGCCATCTACCCGATCAATGCCTTCCCGGCTTGGATGAAAGTGATCACCGTGGTCGATCCTTTTACTTATGCGGTGCATGCGTTCAAGAGTCTGCTCCTCAAGAACACAGGAATGCTCGCGATCACGGGCGATCTGATTTATCTGGCGGTCTTCTCGGCCGTGATGATGGGCGGCGCCACGCTGCTCTTTCGGCGGACACTTTAGCTTTGCCGTGCAACGTGGTTGCGTTTTGGTCGCCTTCGGTCTAATGTAACCGCATGAGCGAGGTTCGCAAGGGCGCGGTGCAGGAAATAGTTTGGACGGACCCGGACCGGATGAGCGGCACACCCTGTTTTACGGGTACCCGAGTGCCGGTTCAAAACCTCCTCGATTTCCTCGAGGGGGGTGGTACCATCGATCGGTTTCTTGAGCTGTACCCTTCTGTAAAGCGAAACCAGCTCATGTCGTTTCTCGAACTCGCGAAAGACTTCGTGCTCGAATGCGCATCCTCATAGCCGAGTGCGTTGATCCCAGGTTGAAAACAGAGTTTCCCGACGACACCGCCAAAACCGTCTTCGATATGGGCTGGAGTGGAATCAAGAACGGCGAACTCCTGAGGCGCGCCCACGGGCAATTCGATGTTTTCGTGAGGATCGACAAAGGAATCGAGTTTCAACAGGACGTCGCTGGATTCGGATTGTGAATTGTGATCATTTCAGTTCCAAAGAATCGCATTGAATATTATCGTCCGATCCTTGCCGACATCCGCCGGGCTTTGAAATCCGTCCGGCCAGGTAGACTTATCCACGTTGCGCATAAGGATGCAACATGACCCTCTTCGACGCAAAGCCGCCCAAGCCGCCTTCGGGCATTCGCAAATACGTGTCCGTGCCCGTGCTGATCTTGGGCGTTTTGCTGATTGCGATTCTGGCCGGCCTGCTAGATTTCAAGTTCAGGAACGTCCGGCAAGAGCACGCCGTAGAGCGCTTCCTGGTCACCTTAGAGCAGGGAAACTACCGGGAGGCCTATCGGTTGTGGCAGCCGTCCGAGTCTTACACTTACAATGATTTTGTGCGCGATTGGGGCGAGCAAGGGGACTACGGCAAAATCCGTGACTTTCAGATTCTCGGATCGCTATCCAAGGGCAGCCTGGTGATCGTCACGGTTCAGATCAATCACCAAAACCCGCCCCTCGATCTTATCGTGGACCGCAAGACCCTGGGCCTGGCGTATTCCACTTTCTGAGCCGGACTTCGTGCTTGGGGCGCCGTCACGGCTTTGTACCTGCGGAGGAAGCAAGCATCATTGGGAGAGGTTTGAGTTCGCGTCGCAGAGGGTCGAGTGACAGGCCGAGCGCCTCGAGGGTAAGTGCCCCCAGGAGATTGCTGTCACCTTCCTCGCCGAAAATTACATCGGCGCCGCCGACGCGATCGCCGTACCGAAAAAGCCCGATACCCTTCTTCCGAACTACTCTAGAGCCATCTGCAAACCGGAACTCCTCCTCTGCAAGCGGCTTGATGCCGAGCCTATCCAGCATCGGGGTTGGCACTACCGAATAGACCGCGCCTGAGTCAACAAGGAACTCCACCGTCTCTGTAACCTCGGGCGAAGATGGGTTTCCTACTTGAATCTTCAGAACCGTCAGTCCCATCTCTTGTCCTCAGCTTGAGCTGCAGTCGTCAACACATTTCTTGGGCGCTCCAGCTTGGTCTATTCTGTTATCCTTGAGCGCCATTCGCAATGGCATCCAATAATTCTCTCGCCGCAATTTCTGCGGTCCCAAACTTCAGCACCACGCGCCCGCCTGCCAAATTGGCCAGCTCCGCGGCGTCCTCCATCGAAGCGCCCGACGAACAGGCCAAGGCAAGCACGGCGACAGCGGTGTCGCCGGCGCCCGTCACGTCATAGACGGGCCGGGACACGCCGTGGATGACGAAGGGTGATTTGTGTTGTTGGAACAACATCATCCCCTCGCTGCCGAGCGTGATCAAGAGGGTGGAGCAGCCAAGGTCGGCGAGCAGCCGCTGTCCGCCTTCCCGGAGTTCCTCTCGGTCGTGCATGCGCCGCCCCAGCATCAATTCAGCTTCGTGCAGGTTGGGCGTCACCACGGTCGCATGGCGGCAGATTTCCGGATGCTCCGGTTTGGGATCCACAAAAACCGGCACGCGCTTCTGCCGGCTCATGCTGATCGCCCGTGCGCACAGTTCCGTCGTCACTGTGCCTTTTTGATAGTCGGAGACTACGAGCGCGTCGAGCCGCGGGATCGCTTGCGAAATTTTGCGCAACAGGCGCGACGCGGTCTGGGATGAGATGCTCGCGGGCTCCTCGAAGTCCAGCCGCAGGAGTTGATGCTGGCGCGCAACGATGCGCACTTTGCGCGGCGTCACTCGCCCTTTCTCTTTCACCAAGCTGTCACAGCCGATATGGCGAGCCTTCAGAAGAGCTACGAGTTTCTTGCCGCTCTCGTCCGCTCCGATCGCGCCGAACGGTATCGGCCGTCCTCCGAGGGCGGCGATATTCGCGGCCACATTTCCCGCGCCTCCGGGGAAGCCTTGGCCGGCGTGAGGATGTCCCATCAGGACCACCGGCACCGGCGCCTCAGGTGAAATCCTGGTGGCCTCACCGCGCAGCAATTCGTCGTACATGAAATCGCCCAACACACCGATGGCAAGGCCGCGGAATTTTTGAACTATTCGAGCCAGGCGAGTTTGAATCTTGGCCATCGTACCCCCGAACCTACTCGCTTGCATTGACCCTGGCGGAGTCACCTTGCCGCCGCGCGGTGGGATCTCCAGGTGGAATCTTGTGCCCCGCCGGTTGACACGAAGCGCGGCCCATTTTACCCTGAGTGCTAGCCAATCTGATATCGAATTCAGCGGGGATTCGCGTGCGCGAGAGGCCTTCGGGAGAGAATCTATCCAGGACCCGGTCTGCGATCGAACCGGGTTCGCCGCGCATCCTCATTCTTCGTGCGGGCGCGATCGGCGACACACTGATGGCGACGCCGCTCGTGCGCGCCTTCCGTCGGACTTTTCCCAACGCCCACCTGGTGTTCCTCTGCTCGCGTACCGCCTGTGACATTCTCCGCGGCAACCCACACCTGGACCAGGTCATTCCGCTGTCGTACCGGCGCCTGCCGACTTGGTCAAGCTCCGAGAAGCTGCGCGCAGTGCGCGAGTTGCGCCGGTTGAATTTGGATTGGGCGCTGGCTTTGGAGAGCCATCCTCGCCTCGTTCAACTCGCGCTCCAGGCTCGCGCCAAGCGCACCATCGGTTATGCGGAGATGCCGGGAAGCGACGGGTACGAGCGCGCGACCTTTGATCCCAAACGGCACTCGATCGAGAATCATTTGTGCGCTGCGCTGCCGACCGGGGTGCGGCGGGACGGATTCGAGATGGAACTGCATTATCCTCCCTCGATAGATCTTGTCCTTCGCGAGCGCCTGGAACATGGGGGCATCAAGGAAAGCGACTGTCTGGTCGGCGTTCATGCGGGGTGGGGCGGTCGCGCGCATCCCGCCGGGCCCGACCAGACGCGCCTGCGGAGCTGGCCGGCGGAGAATTTTGCCGAGGTCATTCGATGGCTCGTGGGCCGCGTCGGCGCGCGCGTCATCTTAACCGGCGGCGAAGTGGACCACCCACTCAACGACGCCATTGCCAGTCTCGCGTCTGTTCCAACCCTGAATCTGGCCGGCCAACTTTCCCTGCCGGAGATGGCCGCTCTAATTCGGCGGCTGAGAGTGTACCTCACCGTCGATACGGGTCCGGCTCACATGGCCGCGGCGCTAGGCACGCCGCTGATAACGTTGTGGGGGCCGGGCATCTTCGAGCAAACAGCGCCCCTGGCGGGCCGAGGCCCGGTCTGTATCCTGTATCGTCGCGTCGCGTGCGCTCCTTGCTACGGCACGCCACTGATGCAATCCTGCCGGGACAACATCTGCATGAAGCAGATCGAGGTCGAAGAGGTGATCGCGGCGATTCAGCACACACTGGCAACGCCGCAGCCGGTGAAGCAGGAGAGCATTCAGGAATCGCTCTGAGGACGACTCTGTGACGATGGCGGGATTCATTCCGCTTCAATCTTAGCTTCGTCCACCAGCATCACCGGGATGTCGTCTTTGATGGGATAGACGCGCCGGCACTGGCCGCATTTGAGCCCCTGCCCGTCGGGAGTGAGCTTGACCGGCACCTTGCACAGCGGACAGACTAGAATATCCAACAGCTCCTGGCTGACGGCCATACGTGATCACCTTTCGGGCTAGCGTCGCCAATTTAGCAGACGGCGCCGGCGAATTCAACCAACGGGTTGCGTCTGGTTGCGGCGGTGTCCGCCCGGCGTTTCTGACAACAATAATTGCCAGGCCGGTGAAGCTTCCTAGCCACCACCGAGGTATTCGATTTCCACGCTCAGGTCGCCCGTCATGCTGTGCCACGAGGCCGGCTCGATTTTCCAAACCGCCAAAATCGCCGATCCCTGGTAGACGCGCTCGAATCCTGACTCCGATTGAGAGATGGTCTCAATCGGCACGATCCACCAACGCGGCTGCGGGTTTGCCTCCATGGAAATCCTTACTCGTTGCCATTCATCCACTATCACCAGCCGCGAGGCAATGACTTCGCCATTGAATTCCAAAGGCCGGCGGACTTCGTTCGCGAGGAAATAGCGGTCGGGCGCGTCGGGCGCCAGCAGATTGAAAACCAGTTCTGTGCCCAAGGCCAGGGGCTCCGCGATGGCCGGCTCGGCGGTGAGCGACAAGCGGCAGTCGAGGCGCAACGACGCTCCAGTGCCTGCGATTTCAATCGTCTTGCTGGCATGCAGCGGCACGCTTTTGCCATCCAGGCGAACGTGCGCTGGCCGTTCCAGCGTCAGGCGCGCCGGGCTGCTCCCTTTCACCGTCCACGCGCCAGAGGCTAGTTCGGTAGTCTCTTCGAGCCGCAGGTAGTCAAAATCGTCGCATTGCTTCGCCGCCGGAAAGAGATACGTCCGGAAGATGTTGCGCGTGTAGCGGTCGTAGCGCAGCAGGGTGGAGAGATTCGATTCCTTGCTCCACACGCGTTCGTGGATGGACGACGGCCCTTCACGCGGCGCCTTGTCCGCCTCGGCGACTTGCCGCAGCACCTGATCGTGGTACGCTTCCTGGCGCCGCATCAAGGCATTGATCAAGTCGGCGTCGGCGGGCTTGAAGCGCAGGCTCGAAATAGTCCCGCCGTCGGCTGGGCGCACCACCATCGCGAAGGTTGGGTGATCCACAAGGAACTCCGGCTGGCCGTCGACATCGAAGTCCCTGGACTCGATGCGAAGCGGCGATGTTTCCGAAGTGGCTTCGACTTTGTCGAGAAGCGCCTCGGCCTGAATCAGGTTGCGAAGCAAGGCGCTGCGAAGGTGAGGCGCGTACAAGCCGCCAAAAATGCCGTGCCAGTAAGCGTCGTTGCACTGGCTGGCCAGCAAATGCGTCTGCGCCTCGGCCAGCAAACGCGCGGTTCTCGTGCCGGGCTCCCCTTTCTGGCTTGCCGCGTGCCATCGGCGAGAAACATCGAGCATGAGTTTGTGGAGCTGATTGGATTCCGAGTACTTGGCCAAAAAGTTGGGCCACATTCCGCCGCGCAGGAAGCGGCGAATGCGCTCGGCGTAAGGCATTCGGCCGATTTCCTCTTGAGTAGTCTTGAACTCGCGCGAGGCGGCGGTGGGCAGCGCCCACTCCATCATCTCTTCGTAAGAGGCCGTGGGCAGATAGACCCGTCCGTGCGGCGGGTGCTGGGCGAGATAGTCTGAGAGCGTGATGGTTTGCAGCCAGTCACCGGCGAGCTCGATTTGAGTTAGAAATCTCTCCAGCCACTTGTTCTTATAGACGTGCTCGTGAGTGCCGGGCCAGACGCCGAATTTCTCGCAATCATCGCCCACGGCGAACAGAGAGATTGACGGTGCCGGCCCTATTTGCCCGGAGCGCAAGACGCGCAGCGTCTCCTCGGGATCGCTGAAGGGAATGGAGTAGCGAAGGCTCTTGAGGCTGGGCACCAAGCGAAGCGGCACACCGCCTTCTTCCGTAATGAAGGCGCCGTGCAGCTCAGAGGGGTCGAGCCCCGCCGCCAGAAAGTGAGAGTCATCTAAAATCACATACTCAACGCCCGCGTCCGCCAGCGAGCGCGTGAGATTTTGTTCCCAGACGCGTTCTGCCACCCACGCGCCCTTCGGCCGCACGCCGAAATGCTGATTCAGGTAGTCCGCCATTCGACGGATCTGAGCCATTCGGTCGGGCTCGGGGATGGAGACCAAAATGGGCTCGTAGTAGCCGCCGCCGAGCAACTCGACCTGGCTACGGTCCACCATTTGGCCGAGCAGTTTGAAGAATTCAGGATGGTGTTTCTCAATCCACTCGAGAAGAACGCCGGAAGTATGCAGGCAGAAACGAATCTGCGGATGCGCAACCAGGACTTCCAGAAAAGGACGATAGGATTTCTGATAGGCTTCCTCGATCACGTGGTCGAAGTTGCCTACGGGCTGATGCGAGTGAACGGTTAATGCGAAATAAGTTTTGTTCAAGCGACACCGCCTCAGAGTGTTTCTTGCTACGATCCCTCACGTTCAGGGGCTTTTAATCATAGAATGAACAAGGACGGGTGTCAGTAGAAATTAGAAATCAGAAGGCAGAAGGCAGAAGGCAGAAGGCAGAAGGCAGAAGGCAGAAGGCAGAAGGCAGAAGGCAGAAGGCAGAAGGCAGAAGGCAGAAGGCAGAAGGCAGAAGGCAGAAGGCAGGTCTACCTTCGAGGGAAGATTTTTTGAAAGCGGGAGCACGCTGGTTGTCGCTGATTGTTTGCCTCATACTGCTTTCTGCCTTCTGCATACCGTTTTGTGCCTGGACCAGCCGCGATAGAGTACAAGTGTGACGAGAACCCAGGCAGGCTTGGAGAGGGGGAATGAGTCCGCGAACGATCTTAAAACACTGCGAATCCGAACTGGATGCCATGCTGCGCTTCCTGAGGCGCGCAGTCGAAATGGAGTCGCCCACACAATCCAAACCGCACCTTGACCGCTTGGCGCACTTTCTCGCGGAGGAGTTCAGGCGCTCGGGTGGAACGGTTCACATGCTGAAGCATCCCACCGCGGGCTCCGGCGTTATCGCGGAGTTTTGGAACCGGTCCCGAGTATCGCGCGCGAAGCCGCTCGCGCCTATCCTGCTCCTTGGCCACCTGGACACGGTCTGGGATGTCGGCACCCTGGCGCGCATGCCGTTTCGAATCTCAAAAGGGAAAGCCTGGGGGCCCGGCGTGCTGGACATGAAATCCGGAATCGTCTGCGGCCTTTGGGCCATTCGCGCGCTTCAAGCGCTGGGAGTAACGCCGAAGAGTGCAGTGCGATTTTTCTTGAACTGCGACGAAGAGGTGTCAAGCCGCGCATTCCGCACGCAACTTCTGGCCGAGGCTCGCCGCGCGCGCGCCGTGCTGGTGCTGGAGCCGGCGGCAGCGGGCGGCGCCTTGAAGACCGCGCGCAAAGGCGTCGGCGAATTCCGCATCACGGCACATGGCCGCTCGGCGCACGCGGGAATCGATCCGGCGGCGGGAGTGAACGCCATCGCTGAACTGGCGCGCCAGCTTTTGCGCATCGAAAAAATGGCACGCCCGAAACAGGGGCTGACGCTGAATGTCGGCGTGATGCAGGGGGGGACGCGCTCGAACGTCATCCCAGAGAAAGCGTGGGCCGCGGTGGATGTGCGCATTCCGCGCGCTGCCGATCAGGAAATCATCGAACGCCGCGTTTACAGTTTGAAGCCGATTCATCCCGAAGCGCGGCTCGAAATTCGCGGCGGCATCAATCGCCCACCCATGGAGCATGCCCGCGCCGCAGCCCTTTTCCGCAAGGCTCGAGAGCTGGCGAGCGAGATGGGCATGGAGTTGAAAGAAGCCTCCACCGGAGGCGGCTCGGACGGAAACTTCACCGCGGCGCTTGGCATTCCGACGCTCGACGGCTTGGGCGGCGTTGGCGATGGCGCACATGCGCTTCACGAGCACGTTGTCATCCGCGAGCTTCCGCGCCGTGCGGCGCTGCTCGCGGCACTGATCGCCAGCCTGTAGATCTTGCAGGTCCTACGCTGGCGTCGGTTCGGACAATCCGTCGGCCCGGACCGGGACAAGCGCCGGCCCCGCGCCGAATCTCATGAAGGAAAGTTCTTCAGAAACGCTTCGCGTCGGCCTGTGCGCCTCGTGCAAGCACGTTCGCCTTGTCAGGTCCGATCGTGGCACGGTTTTCTACCAATGCCGGCTCGCTGCCACTGACCCGCGTTTTCCGCAATATCCCCGGCTGCCCGTGTTGTGCTGCGCGGGCTACGTCAAGAGTGACAAGTGACAAGTCATTTTCGATTGGCGATTGCTGATTGCCGATTGCCAGCACAGATGGTCAGCGGTTTTTCAATCGACAATCGACAATCGAAAATCGGCAATCGATAGCTCGTCACCTGCCACTCGCCACTGTTTTCCTACGACCCATACTTCTTCACGATGTAGGAAGCAACCTCCGTTTCAAAAGCGTCGTAATCAATGTGCAGTTCCTGCTGGATGAGCGCGCTGAAGTCGGAGGTCCCGGCCATGGCCTTCAGCAATTGGCGGATTTCCAACATGCCGTAAGTGTCGCGGATGTATTCCAGCCCGGCGAGCGACTTGGCGTAGGCTACGGGGACAGTTATTGGGGGGAGCTTCAGGAAAGAGCCCTCGAGGTCTTTAAAGCTCGGCAGCCCTCCGCTCGAAAAGGCGCGCGCAAGATGTGCGCCGCCCGTAGGCATAGTCGCGGTGCTTTTGCCTTCTTCGAGCTGTGCGATGCCTTCGTTGAACCACACCGGACAATGGCCTTGAGTGATGAGGTGGACGAAAGAATGCGTTAATTCGTGCTTGAGCGCTTGAGCCAGGTCCGGAGTGACGCTGGTCAACCCGGAGACAGGAACACGAATCTTGCCGTCGTTCAAAGCGCCGACCCACCCCGGTGACGCAGTGATGTCACGAAACGCGTCCTTGGAGTAAAGCAAGACGACAATGGTCTCGCGGGGATAATAATCGAGGTCCATCGAGACATCGCGGAAGGCGGCTTCGAGCGTGTCCAGCACTTGGCGCCCGAGTCCCTTGGCTTCACTGCTGTCATATCGCAGGAGAAAATGGATGCTCTCAATTTCTTCGAACCCGCTGCCCGCCTGGTTTTCCTTTTCGGCCTTGGCCAGAGCGTCGCGGAGTTTCTGTGCGTCCTTGGGATTCATACTCTTTTCCCAACCGTCGATGGCCATGGCCTTCTTCCATTCCTCGATGGCTTGGCCGAGGTCCTCTTTGTAGTAGTAAGCGGTCCCGAGCAGAATCGGAATGGGAGGCAGATTGGGGTATTGATTTTCTTCAGGACGCAGCAACTCGATGGCGTCGCTGTAGTGCGTTTGCTGTATCAAGAGGCTCGAAAGGTTCACCTTGAGGCGCAGTTCCTCCGGAGAGTTCAGGGGAAACTTCAATGCTTGACGATAGAAATCGATGGCGTCTTCGGCATCTCCTTGCTTCGCGGCAAATGTCGCGGCTTCTTCATAGCCTTGCGCCAGCAGATGCTTATTTTCCGGCGTGGAATTCTTGATGTCCTCGTCGCTCAAATGTTGAAGGCGCGACTGGTCGACGGCATTGTCGACAATCACCAGCGAGCGCGCGGTCTCTTCGGTTCCAGCCGCGTTCACTCCCGGAAGCGGCAAATCCGACGGCGGAATCGCGCGCTCTGCCTTGCCAGCGGAAGGCGATTCTTCGGGAGGCAGCTCTCCCTTCTCGACGTGGTCTACCAGCGAACTGGAGATGGAGATCTCCCCGCCGCCGATCTCATAGACCAACTGCTTCTCATCCTGGCTCACCACCCGGGCGGTGATCGTCCGACCATTTTTCAGATGAATGACGTCGGCACGGGACGAGCAAGGCGTGAGAATAATGAGGACGAGCGTGCAAGCCGCGAGTAGCCCGCCGCGGCTCGCCTTGGGCCGCCGGGCGCGCAACATCAACTGGAATTGGCGACCCGCCAACATCTTAAAATCATACACTACCATTTGGGCTCGGGTCGAGCGGCACCGGCGCTTCAAGAACCGTTGCCTCATGCGCCACCTTGAGAAGTCACACTGGAAATCCGCAATGCGCCGGTTGACAATCTGGCGCGATCGGAAGAAAGTAGCGGAAGATGCGCATTCGCTTCACGTCTTACCTGATGTTGATCTGCGGCGCGCTGTTGGTGGGCATTCCGCCCGGTGCGGCGCAGCAGCCCACCGATCAAAAGCCGGCGAGCGCCGGTGAGCTTTACAACCAGCTCAACGGCCTTTCCATTGATCCCGGGCAGATTTATGCTCTGCGTGGCGCTCAGCTCACGCGCGACCGAGTGAAGATCTACTTCAATCGGGGCTTCATTGGATTCTTCGAGAAAGTCGCGGGAGAGATCACGGGAGCATTTTTTGTCGGCGATGGCGAGATCCTGTTGATTCCACCCAACTCGACAGAGAAGGGCAGCCTGGCTCAATTCACCGGCTCGGCGGTGCTGGAGGAAAACTTCAGCTTCGCCTATCTTCGTTTCACCGATCAAACCGCTGGGGAGCTGATGGCGGCGGCGCGACCGGTCGATCCCGAAGACCCCGAGCAGCCCACCGGCTTGGCGGACCAATGGAGTCCGATCGTCCATAAGCTGAACCCGGCTTTTTCGGCTCGCATCCTTGAAGACCTGTTGGGGGACCGCGGACTCCCATATTTCGCCGCGCAAGTGGGTGGCCTGAGCCTCGGGCCGTTTGGCGTGGCGGTTGACGAGCGCGCGCTTGAAGCCGTGAGCGTAGGCGCGGCACGGTCCGCCCACGGCGCCACGTTCAGGGACGTCTGGTGCTCGTTTCCGAGCCGTGCTTCTGAGGCGCGTGCCAGCTGGTTGGAGTTGGGCCCGGTCACGGTGGAATCCTACAAGATCGAGACTCTCCTTAATACCGATAATAGTATTCAAGGTCATGCCGAATTGCAAATACGCTCCCATTCCGATACGGACCGCATCTTGCCCTTCCTGCTTTCCAACCGCCTCCAAGTATCGGAGGTGCGGGATGAACACGGCAGAACACTCGAAGTCTTTCGGGGGCAAAGGCTGGATGAATCCGGGTCCGCGGTCGGAGCCAATTGGATTGCCGTAGCCCTTCCTTCGCCGCGTCCGCTCCGATCCAGCTTCCGGCTGGATTTCGCCTACCAGGGCAACGTCATCTCGAATGTCGGCAACGGTGTTCTGTACGTGGGAGCGCACGCCGATTGGTATCCGAATCGCGGGACCGGCCAGCGCGCCCGTTACGACCTCACTTTTCGATACCCCGAACGGCTGACCCTGGTCGCCACGGGCACTCGCGTCGAGGAGACGCAGGAAAAGGAATGGAAGCGCAGCCGATGGATTTCTGAACCTCCCTTTTGGGTTGCCGGCTTCAATCTTGGACCCTACGACTCGCGCCTGCGCCAAGCCGGTAAGACAGCGATCGAAGTGTACGCCACACCGGAAGCCGAGGCCGCGCTGGAAAAGCGCCACGCCGCGGCTCAAGTGGGAGTGGAAACGCGAGTCTTGCCCGATGGCCGTGTGGTGGTGGACTCCGTCCGCAAGATGGTTGCGCCCCTTGCCCCCTCGGCTCTCCTCGATCAGGTGGCGGAGGCCGCGGCGCGCGCCGTGCGATATTACGAGACTATTTTCGGACCCTTTCCGTATCCCCGTTTGGCGATCGCGCAAATCCCCGGTGATTTTGGCCAGGGCTGGCCGGAGCTGGTCTATCTGCCCACCCTGTCGTTTCTGCCGGAACCGCAGCGAGCGGAGGTAGGGCTGGCAGGCAAGATGCAGCGCCTGGAAGAAAGGGCCATGGTGGCGCACGAAATCGCTCATCAATGGTGGGGCAATGAGGTGGGTTGGAAGAGCCCGCACGACCGGTGGCTGTCGGAAGGCTTCGCCAGTTACGCGGCGCTGCTTTACCTGTCGCGGGAGAAGGACGGCCACCGGATGGCCGCTGAGCTCTTGCGAGGTTATAAGCACGACTTGATGAGCAGGATCCCCCCGAGCGGGGCGACCATTGAATCGGGCGGGCCGATTTGGTTGGGAGAGCGGCTCTCGAATTCGTTGAACCCGGGCGGGTACGACAACATTGTCTACAAGAAGGCTTGCTGGGTACTCCATATGTTGCGCACCTTGATGGCGGACCCGGCCACCGGTGCGGACGAGCGATTCTTCAGAATGCTTCGGGACTTCGTCAACGAATATCGTGACTCGAATCCCTCGACCGAAAATTTCATCCGGCACGCCGCCAAATACATGCCGCCCGCGCTCGACCTCGAGCACAACCATCGCCTCGACTGGTTTTTCGATGCCTGGGTCTACGGCACCGGAATTCCCACTTATAAATTGAAAGCCACTACCCGAAGCGCCGGACCAAACAGCTACATCACCCAGGGGACCATCGAGCAAAGCGACGTGCCCGCCGATTTCCAGATGCTGGTGCCCGTGGTTGCCACCTATGAGGGGGAGAAAAAGGTGACCCTCGGCTTGGTGGCCGTCAGTCAAGAAGCCGGGCATTTCAGGTTCCGCACCTCCGCTAAGCCTACTCATGTCGCCGTCGACGAAGACAACTTGCTCGCCGTGACGAAGTAGAGCAGGGAGTGGGGAGTAGGGAATAGGGAGCAGCACAAGGCAGTGCCCAGAAAGCGTAAGAATGGCAAATGGATCATGAGAAATGTGAAATGGCGTGGAGATCAGCCATTTGCCATGTCCCATTTCCCATTTGAAATGCTTTTCATTTTTGCCCTACTCCCAACTCCCTATTTCCTACTCCTCTTTCTTACCCCGGCGGCCAGTGAAACACTCTTCCGCCCAGAACGTGGACATGGAGATGAAACACCGATTGGCCGGCCCACGTTCCGTTATTGATGACGGTGCGGAACCCTTTCGCATCGACGTGGCGCTCGCGCGCCAGTTGAGTCGCGACGGTGAAGAGATGTCCCAGGAGTGGTTCATCTTCCTGCTTGGCTTCTCTGAGCGAAGCGATGTGCTTTCGCGGAACGAGTAAAAGGTGCACAGGTGCTTGGGGATTCAAGTCCTCGAATGCTACGACGGAGTCATCCTCGTAGACGATTTTCGCCGGCGCTTGACGCTCAATGATGCGGCAGAATACGCACCCTTGCACATGACCTCCGCGAGCAACCAGAGACTAGGAATTAGGGATCGGGGATTAGGAATTAGGGAAAAGCGAAGACCTCACTACCGATGATCGCCGATTGAGAGGTGCCACCTACTTCGGCGGTGCGCGAATACCGCCACACGCCAAAGTCGTGGAAGATCCCTAATTCCTGATTCCTAATTCCTAACTCCTAACTTTTAACTCCTGCTCTTAGTTCACCCGCACCACAAAAGTTTCCGTCGCTAGGTTCGCGTCGCGAAGCTTGCCGGCCAATTCCTGCGCGCCTTCTTCGGTGCTCTCGTTTCCGACGCGGACACGGTGAAACAGGCCGTCACCGCGATCGAAGCTCACGATCGCCACCGGCCCGTAGTGCGTCTCAATGCGAGCCTTCAGCCTTTCCGCATTGCTCAGGTCGCGGAACGCTCCCACCTGGACGGCGAAGATTCCCGGAGGCGGGACGGGACTGGCTTGCGGTCCGTAGCCGAGAATTTCCAGCTTGACGTTAGCGATGCCCGCCCCAGCCATGCCCAAGGCCTTGGCCGCGCCATAAGAGAGATCGATGATGCGCCCTTCGACAAAGGGGCCGCGATCGTTGATTCGGACCTGCACGTCGCGGCCGTTGTCGAGATCGTGAACTCTGACGTTGGTCCCGAACGGCAGCGTCCGATGCGCCGCCGAGATGCCGTACATGTTATAGATTTCGCCGCTCGATGTTTTCCTGCCATGATAAGGCCGGCCGTACCACGAGGCGATTCCTTTTTCGCCCTGAATGATTGGAACTGCGGTGATGGTGGCGGATGGCTTCGCGGCCGGCTTGGCGCCCGCCTCGCCGCCCCGGGAAGGAGGTTGGCCCGAAGGCGTGGAGGCTGACGGGGCGGCTGCGGCAGGCGCCGGCTGACCCGCAGTCTGTGGTCGCCGATGATGGTGCAGACAGCTCGTGGAAAGGCAGAGAAGGCCAAGAAGGCTCAGAGCCCATCCCAGACGCGCCCATCTTCGCCGGCGGATGAAAAAGCGTTTCGGTGATGTCATCCCTTCGCGTTGCTCAGGGCGGGCCCTGAGCCCTTCGTTGGTCATTCTGAGTCCGCCGCGGCGGCCGAAGAACCTCGCTCGGGTCGTTGCGCTCAGGGTAAGCTTCCTGAAGGATCGGGTTTCAGAGCCGACAAATCTCAGCAGAGACAATTTGAGCACGTCGCGAGCGCTAAGCCTTCTCTTCGAGACTTTTTGCCAGCTTTGAGAGCCGATCCGAAGCCTTCTGCAAAAGCCCCGCCATTTCTTTCTTGGTCGCCGGTTTCACTTTCTTATCCAGGAATTTCACCAAGTTTGCGATTTCCTTATCGACAGCTCGGCCTGCATCTTCAAACGTCATAGTGCATGCTCCTTCGATTCGCCGCAGCGGCCAGCTCGGCCCGAGTTCTTCGCCAGGGGCCTGAAGCCCATGCCACAAGGGCAAACATGATACCACTGCGGGACAAGTCGCGGATGAGCTATAATCATTAGGCGCAGTGGCAAGTGGCGGGTGCAAGCGGTCAGCCGTCAGCTCTCAGCAAACACTCGATCGGACTGCGCTTGCTGATGGCTGATTGCTGACGGCTCTGCGTGCCGCACGCCACGAGCCACTGGTTTTTTCTGAACCCTATGGAGCTCTCGCCACGGCTGCGATTCAAGCTTGAAAAACTGAAGTCGTCCATCCGCTCGGTATTCGGGCCGAAAGAACCGTCTTTTGACACGTCGCATCGGATGTGTTCCGCGTGTCGCGCCCTGATTGAACGGAACGCCTCGGTCTGCCCGCATTGCGGCACATCGCTCAAGTCGGCGCGGTCGCGCGAGAGCGCGGCCGAAGGACGCGTCTTGGGCGGGCTGATTCCCGTTCCCAGCACCGCCACGTCGGCGTTGGTGGCCGCCAACATCGGCCTCTATGCGGTCGCATGGTATTTGACGCAGGAAGAGGCATCGGCCGCCCTCCGGCCGGCTCCCAGCATGGGCGGAATTGACGGCATGGTGCTTCTTCGCCTGGGGTCGATGGTCGGCCCGCTCCTGGCCGACGGTGAGTGGTGGCGGCTGGTGACCGCCATGTTTCTTCACGGCGGCCTGCTGCACATCGGATTTAATCTTTGGTGTCTGTTCGATCTGGGCCCGACTGTGGAGGAACTGTTTTCGACCCCGAAGTTCCTCGCTCTGTACCTCACCACCGGAGTCGCCGGTTTCTTTGCCAGTTTTCTTTGGCATCCCCGCGGAGCCTCGGTCGGCGCGTCGGCGCCGATTCTGGGCTTGATCGGCATCCTCATTGGCGCCAGCTTCCATCTCGGCCGAATGGGGAAAGCGTATCGAGGCCAACTGTGGAAGTGGGTCATGTACATTGCCATCCTCGGGATCATTATGCCGGGCGTGGACAACGCCGCCCACGCGGGCGGATTGGTCTCCGGTATCCTCCTCGGCTATGTGATCCCGACCGGTGAGCCGGACACGCGCTCCGAGGAAAACCTGTGGAACGTGCTGGCCGTGCTCTCGGTCCTGATCATCGCCGGATCGTTTGCCCTGATGGCTCTCCAAATGAATCGACCTCTTCAATAAACTGAATTAACCACTTTTGTTTTGTATAACATTCCCGGAAATCGTGCTAAGTCGCTTTGTTTTCTATAACATTCCCGGTTCCCAGGGTTCGTTCCAAATCATTTTCTTTTATTTTCATAGACATTACGGGTTCGTTCCGCTGCTTTTTTTTTACACGTTTTCCTTGAACGCGGGCTCGTTCCAGTTCATCCCCTGTGTTTTCATAGACACTACAAGCTCCTCCCGCCGCTTTTCTGCGACATTCTCTTCGGACCAGGTTCAGCAATCTCACCTTGCTTACAATCATGCGATCTAGCCGCGCCTGCTGTTTTAGCACGGTGCTCCACTGTCGGTTTCCGGGAACCAGCATGGACCCGAGTTCAAAGGTTATCTCTTCGCTTCTTGCCTGCCGATATTCGTCTTCCTCTTCATAGAGGTCTGCCTTCTTGAGTCTGAGATGGCCTGCGATTTCGTATTTTTTCGCGTCGATGGCCTTTTGATCGGATTCGGGGTTCAGACTGGCCGCCTCTTCGAACAGCAGCCGAGCCTCCTCGGACCAGCTCTCGAGCGGATTGCCGCCCAGCAATCCCAGCGTGCGATTCAGGTCGTCATCCACAGCCCATTGCCGCCGCTCCACCCTTTCCATCAGGTGGTCCAGCAGCGCGTGGGCCTGGTTAAAGGCCTGGATCGAATTGGGGACTCCGAGGTAGCCCACCGCTTGGAGCTGTTCCTCATCAATCGGCGTACACTCGACCTTGAACTCGGCTTGCTCCAGGCGCATGGCCCGGACGCTCTTCTCCAGCAGCGCCTTGTCACGATACAGCTTGGCGATGTCTGCCACGATCATAGCTTCCATGGCGTTCGCCGGCTGCAACGCTTCCTTGAATTCTCGTTCCAGGCGAGCCACCAGGTCAGGGTCCTCGCCTACCCTCAACATCAGTTGTCGAGTCTTGCTGTCCGGCGCGGCATAGAGTCCGTGTTTGTAACTGTTCTGCGAGGATCGCCTCTTGCCCTGCTCCGTTTTCGGTCCATTCGATTTGCTCCCATTGCTCCGGCTCGCGGCCAGAAACCCGTCCGAGATCTCCGGCGATTTTCGCAGTGACATCCTTTTTCTCCTTTCTTCCTCTTTCAAGTCTCAATTCTCAGATTCGTGATTTCCTCCCAGCCAGTCGGCGTTCCGCTGTCTGCCTTCTGCCTACTGCCTACTGCCTACTGCCTTCTGCCTACCGGTCCTCACAGGCTCTCCCCCCGCAAGCAATTCTCGATCAGTGCCTCCAGCGCCGACAAAGGAACGAAGACTCTTCCGCCCAGGCGGACCGTGTAGAGCCGCCCGTTGCGAATCCAACGGTAGAAGGTTCCCATGGCGATGCCGCCGCCGGTGGCGGCGCAGAGTCGTCGCCACGCGTTTCTGGGTCTGACCATGTCGGGGGTGGGTGCGGCCTTTGTTGCCGGGGCGGGTGGAAGCGCGGCGATCGCATCCAGCAAGGTATATCGCGGTTTCGCGGCGGGAGATCGGCTCCCCGAGTCCGCCGGGAAGGGCGTCCCTGCACTTTCCTGCCCGGTCTGATTTTCGATCGATAATTCGCTCATCCTAGGCTACTCCTCTCAAAAACAATTCGCGCACAATGGCCCGCATTCGTTTTTGTTGCTGCCGGTATTCCTCGATTTCCGGGTCTGGCACGCCGAGGAGGGCTTGCGCCAACACGTGCCGGCTGGGCTGACACCCCTGGAACAATTCTGCCTCCTCGTCGAGAACGACATGGTAATGGCACCTGCCGGTGGGCGGATCCCAAGCCGGAAAGACACACCCTGGAATGATGCAGCGGGCGGCCGGCGCCGCCCCTACCTCATTGGCAGCCGCTTCGGACGCGGGTTGCGGGCCGAGGTGCGGGCCGGCCCGGCGCAGTGCGGGTTCTTCCGGGACGGCTGTGGCCAGAATGACGGCGGCGTGAACTTGACTGGCGCTGGACATATGTTGAAGCCTCCTCTTCAATAAATCTAATTCCGGCCTTGACAAACGCTGCGGACACGTGCACAATTTCTACGTTTTCCGTCTAAACCATCAGAAACCTAGAGGCGTCGTTTCGAGCTTGCGCTCCAGGACCGACGAGGTCGGGGTTGCGCCGGCTCTTTTGCGCCCCAAAGGGAACCGCAGCTAGGCTACGCGAGACTCGGCGCTCGCCGGTTCGAATTCTGCTGAGAGGAATAAACACATGCCTGCCCTCAATTCCGGAAAGATCATTCGTCGCGTTCGCAGCCGGCTGGACGTGAGCCAGGAGGGACTGTCGCGCCTGATGAACACCACGAAAGGCGCCGTCCAGCACTGGGAGCGGGGACGAAACAATCCCGGTCTCGGGCGCCTGCTGGCTCTCCGCCAGATTTGCCCTCCCTGCCCGGAACGGAGGGAGCTCGACGCGCTGATTCGCGAGACGCAAGACCTGGTTGGCCCGATCAGTCCCGGCAACCCCTCTAGCATCCTGAACGTCAAGCGAGGCGCCCGCCACTCGCGGGTGCCGACTTATCCCGCCGAGGGGCTCGTCCTCATTCGCCGCGAAAACGGTCGGTTGACCAGGCAAGTCTCTAAACTCGAGAGCGCGCTCAGACGCCGCGACGAGCAGGTTCGAATCCTCGAGAGCTTGGCCACAGATCTGCAACGCGAGATGGCCCAATTGCGGGCGAAACACTGAAAGCGACCTGGCCGCCCAAGTGCGCTTCGCCTCGGCGGCGGGCGGCGAGGTCAGGAGCAAGCCAACCCAGGGGCTGCGGGTGTTCATAGGCTCTCCGTTGTTCAGTGGACCGAATAATAGGCACGAAGCCATCTTCTGTACAATACAGTCCATGCCTGAATTCTTGTTTATTTGCCACTAGAGAGTCTTAAGACCGTCTAGGGGTTTTCCCTAGTGCCGTTCCAACTTGTTACGCCTATGCATTGCACCTAGGTCTTGCGCAAAGGCTCTCTGACTGGCTGAAAACTATCTGCCCAAAAAGTTGGAACGGCACTAGGTGGCTCGACCCCAGGAAAACTGCGCCGCTGGTAACGGCCACCGACAGTCCACTGACGTTAATGCCAGCCTCGCTACTCTAAATCCGGTATAAAATGCTGACGCTAATATAGCTCTTGACAAATGACCGGTGATGGACCAGACTAGGCTAAGAGGGATTGGCCGGCTACCGAGAGTCCTTCCCTAGCCTCGCCAAAAGGCGCTTGATCCCAGCGTCCAACCGGAATCGCCTGGGCTAGCTGCCGGCGGAAGCCCGACCGTCGGCATGGATGGTCTCCGATCCACACTGGGCCGACCGAGGTCTGACTGAGGGCGGATTGTGAAGTCGTGTCGAATCCTGATTGCGGATGATCACGAGCTGGTCCGGCGAGGTGTCCGGACTCTGCTGGAGGCGCACCCGGGATGGGAGGTCTGCGGCGAGGCGCTGACCGGCCGGGAAGCGGTCGAGAAAGCCAGGGCATCGAATCCAGACGTCGTCGTCATGGACATTTCAATGCCGGAACTGAATGGATTGGAGGCCACACGGCAGATCGTGAAGATCCTGCCGAAAACGGAAGTTCTCGTTCTCACCGTACACGAATCCGAGCAAGTGGAGCAGGAGGTGCTTGCCGCCGGCGCGCGCGGCTACATTCTGAAATCCGACGACGGCCGCGATCTGGTCACCGCCATCGAGCAACTACGCCGGCACCGTCCCTTCTTTACGGCAAAAGTTACCCGGATGGTCTTGGACAACTACATTCATAACCGCGCGCCAGGCGCCGGCCCCGAGCTGGGCCCTTCCCTCACTTCGCGGGAGCGGGAAGTTGCGCAACTCCTGGCGGAAGGGAAGAGCAACAAGGAAGTGGCTACCCTCCTCGGTATCAGCCTCAAGACGGTGGAATGCCACCGCAGCAACCTGCTTCGCAAGCTGGGTCTGCATAACCTGACTGAACTCGTGCACTACGCCATCCGCAATAAGATGGTCGAGCCCTAAGTACAGCGGCTGGTTGTTAGTCGCTGGCAGAAATTGGGTGATTGTGCGATTGCGTGATCGGGCGATTAGAGATCCCATTCACCGAGTTCTTCAATCACCCAATCGCCAAATCGCTCAATCACCAATCTTGGACACCATCTCCCACTCGTGCATATCGAGCCGGCGCGCTCCCTGGACGACGTAGGGGTCGCTTTGGGCAAGTTGCACGGCTTCTTCCAGAGTGGGAGTCTGGTAGATGATCAAACCGCCCGCGCCGTCAGTGAAGCGCCCATAGGCGAAGATTTGCCCCTGTTGGAAAGCGCGGGCCAGATGATCGAGATGAAGCGGGCGCAGCGTCCGGCTCTTCTCTGCGTCCAGCATAGGCAAGAAGGCTGCAAAGTATCTCATTGCAAATTCCCTCCAGAATCGTCCGCGTATTCTACCTTATAGTGGCACAGGCACTCTTGCCTGTGCCGAAGGCTCATGAATCCTATCCATTTGGCACAGGCACTCTTGCCTGTGCCGAAGGCTCATGAATCCTATCCATTTGGCACAGGCAAGAGTGCCTGCGCCACAGCTAAGAAATGGCCGCCCAAGATCGCCGGCATTCGGGTACAATTCGCAAGCGAATCAGCGGCCGTTGCGGGACCATTTGCCAGCGCGACGCCGGACAAGCCTGAGGAGGAATCATGAAAAAGCTGCGCCTATCGCTTTCGATCGTCTTCCTGGTTTTTGCCCCGCGCGCCTGGGCGCAGGGGACCGCGCCGCTCAAGCTGGTGAGCGCCATCGCCCTCCCGAGCGACGTGAAGGGCCACTTCGATCATTTTGGCGTGGACCTGAAAGGCCATCGCCTTTTCGCGACCGCCGAAGACTATCAATCGGTACTGGTGATTGACCTCAACACTCTCAAGGTGGCGCGCACCATCAGTGGTATCCGCAGGCCGCACGCCGTTCTCTATCGCGGCGATCTCGATCGCATTTACGTGACCGACGGCGGAGCGGGCGACCTGAAGATTTTCGACGGCAAAACGTATGACCTCATCAAGAGCCTCAAGCTGCTGCCGGATGCGGATTCGATCGGCTACGACCCGGAGACGCAATTTCTCTATATCGACAACGGGGGCGGCGACGCTCACCAGACCTATTCCATGCTCAGCATCGTGGATACGACGGCAGGCGAGAAAGTAGCGGACATCAAAATCGACGGCGACACGCTCGAAGCTATGGCGCTGGAGAAATCAACCCCCAAAATGTACGTCAACAACCGGGCGAAGAACCAGGTGGAAGTGGTTGACCGGCAGAAACGCGAAGTGGTGGCGAGTTGGCCCGTCACTCGCGGAAAAGTCAATGTCGCCATGGCGCTCGACGAAACGCACCACCGGTTGTTTGTGGCCTGCCGCAGCGGGCAGATAGTTGTGTTTGACACCGCCACCGGCAAGGAGATCGAAGCCCTGGCCATTCCCAAGGGAGTAGATGACGCGGTGTACGATCCCGCCAGCCAGCGGCTCTATGCCTCTTGCGGCGAAGGTGATGGCGCGGCCGTTGTCTTTCGGGAGACCGATCCCGAACATTATGAGTCGCTCGGTTCCGTCACCACGGGCCCCGCGGGACGCACGTCCCGTCTGGTGCCGGAGCTGCATCGATATTTTGTCGCCGTGCCGCCGCACGGCAACAAGAACGCAGAGGTCATGGTGTTCGAAGTCCAGTGAAAAACGCGCGCCGGGAGCTGAATGCTGTTAGCCTCGCCCTACGCCAGCCGCTCGGAAGTCGAAACGCGGCGATCAGCGCTGCCCGATCGGCCTTGGGCTCGATTCTCTGGCGGGAAAGTGGCATTAGTAGCAACTGGTCCTATTCTCTGCATTCGTTTGGAGCCTCGGACCGTCTAACTACGTGAAAATCAACGCATCCCAGTGGTGTCTGAGCGCGCCATCCGTCAGCCGGCAGACTGGGAGCGTAGGAGGAGCGAGTGAGATGAAACGACACTCTGATGTGGGAAGTCTTGGGAAGGCTTGCGCTCAATGCCCTGCACGGGCTGCGGGTCCAGAGCGCCGCGCCGCGATGGTCTGCGCTGCGCTCCTGGTGATTGCGGGCATCGGCTGCTGGCGAGCCAAAGCGCAGACGGAGGAATCGTCGCAGGCTTCTGCGACGCTCGAACTCGTTCACCCCGGCGGGCCAGGAGAAAGCGGTCCCCCGATCATCTTGACTTTACGTGACGCCATCGAGCGCGCGCGGAAATATGACGCGAGCTTCGCGGCCGCAGTCTCGGACGCGAAGATCGCTCGTGAGGACGCAGTGCAGGCACGCGCGGCGATGCTGCCATCGCTCGGCAATTCGACGCAGGAACTATTGACCAAAGGCAATGGCGTTCTTCCCTCGGGTCGTTTTGTCACGAACGACGGCATCCACGTTTATCGCCAGTGGGCGGTGGTTCACCAGGACCTTTCACCGACTACTTACTTATTGCGCGGATATCGGCGGGCCTCCGTGGCGACGGCCCTGTTCAACGCGAAAGCGGAAATCGCACGGCGTGGTCTGGTGGTGACCGTGACCAAGGACTACTACGGCCTGGTCGTCGCCCAACGAAAATACGCCACAGCCCAGCAGGCCCTGGAAACGGCGGCGCATTTTCTCACGATCACTCGCGAGAGGGAGCAGGGCGGGGAAGTCGCTCGCAGCGATGCGGTGAAGGCGGAGCTTCAATATTCCCAGCAGAAGCAGGCCTTTCAAGAAGCGGAGCTGGCCATGGATAACGCTCGGATTTCCTTGGCCGTTCTTGTGGTACCAGACTTCAGTGAAAACATTACGGTGATCGACGACCTCGGCTCCGCTCAGCCTCTCCCGCCGTTCGGCGAAGTTCGCGCCATGGCCGAGCGCGAAAATCCCACTCTTCGCGCCGCGACCGAAGCGATGCGGCAAGCCAGGTTGGACGTCTCCGCGGCGAGGTTGTACTTCCTGCCGTCGCTCAGCATCGACGTGGACTACGGCATTGAAGCGAATGCTTTCGCCCTCCGAAGCCACGCCGCCTCCGATCCGACGCCGGGCCGGATTCTTCCCGACCTGGGTCATTTCGTCACCGCCAACCTGACATTTCCCGTGTTTGATTGGGGAGCCAGTCGCAGCAAGCTGAAGCAGGCGGTCTATAAGGAAAAGCAGGCGCGCGTCGAACTCACCCAGACCCAAAGGGAAATGCTCAGCAACTTGTATTCCTATTACAATGAGGCTGTGGCGGCAAAGTCGGAACAGGAGACGTTGCACCACGCGGCGGAGCTGGCGGCCGAGAGCCTGCGCCTCATGGGTCTGCGCTATCAAGCGGGCGAATCAACCGCGCTCGAATTAGTGGACGCCGAGACCGCGCTGACCCAGGCTCGCAATGCCGACGATGATGGTCAAGCTCGTTATCGCGTCGCGCTCGCCAGTCTGCAAACACTGACCGGAAACTTTTGAGATATGCTGTCCGTCTAGGGGAGAAGGATGAGAAAGTCAATGACGAGTGGCATGTGGCATCTGGCAAGTGGCAAGACTGTCAAACGACGGGGTTCGGGATTCGGGGTTGGTGGTTCGCTGAAGAAACACGACACGGGCGCAGTTCTGCGAAACCCGAACCCCGAAACCCGAATCCCTTTCCGCCAGTCACTTGCCACTTGCCACATGCCACTTGCCACTGTCTTTCTGGCGGCTTGCTGCCTGCTGGCGTCGAGTTGTTCTAACAAAGAGGAGGCCGAGAAAGGTCCAACCGTCACCGTGCAGGTGGCGACGGCGGAGAAGGCAACCATCGAGCGGAAAGTCAACGCGGATGCGGTGCTCTTCCCGATTCGACAGGCATCGATCGTCCCGAAGATCAGCGCGCCGCTCGAGAAGTACTACGTGGACCGCGGCAATCATGTCAGAGCCGGCCAGGTGATTGCGCAGCTTGAAAACCGGGACTTGCTCGCCTCGGCCTCCGAGAACCAAGGCGCCTACGAACAAGCGCAGGCGGCTTATGAGACTGCCGTCAAGGCGACGCTGCCGGATGAAATCAAGAAAGCCGAGGGTGACTTCGATTCCGCCAAACAAGCCCTGGAGGCTCAGCAGAAACTCTTCGAGAGCCGTCAGGCTCTCTACAAGCAAGGCGCCATTGCCCGCAAGGAGGTGGATGACGCGGCGGTGACCTACGCGCAGGCTCGAGCCGCCTATGACCAGGCGAAACAGCACTTGGAATCGGTCCAGAATGTCAGCCGGCGCCAGGATATGAAGTCCGCCGCCGGACAACTCGAGTCCGCCAAAGGCAAATATGAGGGCGCGCAGGCGCAGCTCAGCTATGCGGAGATTCGCAGCCCCATCGATGGCGTGGTCGCGGATCGTTCGCTGTGGCCGGGCGAAATGGCTTCCCCGGGTTCGCCAGTCATTACGGTCATGGACATCACCCAAGTGACCGCGCGCGCGCACATCTCGCACGCCGAAGCAGCTTTGCTCCGCGTGGGCGACAAAGCAACCATTTCCGTCCCCGGCGTCAGGGACGGCGTTCCGGCTAGGGTCACCGTCGTCAGCCCGGCGCTCGATCCGAACAGCACCACGGTCGAGATTTGGGTCCAGGCCGCCAATCGCGGGGAGCAATTGAAACCCGGGGCCAGCGCGCGCGTCACCATCGTCGCCGAGACCGTGGACAACGCGGTCGTAATCCCCGCCTCCGCTTTGGTGACCGATCCGGACGGAGGCACCTCGGTCATCCTCGTTGGCAACAACAACAAGCCCGAATCGAGGGAGGTCAAAGTGGGCATTCGGGATGGTGACAAACTGCAAATCACCGGCGGCCTCAGCGGCGGGGAACGCGTCGTGACCGTGGGCGCCTTCGCGATTTCCCGCGAAGATCCCGACGTGCTGAAGAAAACGACGCTTGAAATCCAAACGCCGAAGAGTCCTGAAGAAGAAGGCAAATGAAGCCGGAATCGCCTTACTGGTTTGACCGACATTCCCAGACGATCATTTTCTTTATCGTAGCCCTGGCGGTGATTGGCGTCTACCTGGCCTTCACCGTCCCGGTGGCAGTTTTCCCTTCCACAGATTTCCCGCGCGTCATCATCGGCGTGGACAACGGCGTCATGCCCATCGATCAGATGATGGTGACCATCACCAAACCACTGGAAGAAGCCGTGAACAGCGTGCCCGGCCTCGAAAGTGTGCAGTCCATTACCAGCCGCGGCGAGGCGGAAATCGACCTCTACTTTAACTGGAATGTGGACATGTACCTGACCCTCCAATTGGTCGATTCCGCCGTGGCGCGCATCCAAACTACTCTGCCTGCAACGGCCAAGATTGATACGCACCGTCTGAGCTTCGCGAGTTTCCCCATCATTGGCTACAGCCTGACGTCCGACAAGATTCCCCAGACTCAGTTGTGGGAGTTAGCCACGTACGACATCAAGCCGCGCCTGAATCGGCTGAATGGCGTAGCAACGGTGCTGGTTCAGGGCGGCCAGGAACCCGAATTTCGTGTGACTCCCGATCCCTCAGCCCTGCTCCGCGCCAAGGTCACCGTGCCCGACATTATCGATGCGGTGCGGAAAACCAATTTGATCGATTCCCCGGGCCTCCTCGAACACAATCACCAACTCTTCATGGGGCTGGTTACGGCGCAGGTGAGTACGCCGGAGGAAATCGGAAACATTGTGGTCAAGAACGTGAACGGCATTCCGGTGCGGCTTCGCGATCTCGGAACCATCGGGCCATCGGTCGCGCCCGTCTACACGATTGTGACCGCCAACGGCAAGCCGGCAGTGCTGCTCAGCATCAACCGCCAACCGGACAGCAATACGGTGGAAGTGGCCGGCGAAGTGCATCAAGAGATCGAGCAGATTCGAACCTCCTTGCCGGCGGGAATCGATCTGCGCCCTTACTACGATCAGTCCGACATCGTCAGCGCATCGATCCGGAGCGTGCGCGACGCCATCTTGGTGGGATTGATTCTCGCCTCCATCATTTTGGTCGTGTTCCTTCGGGACTGGGGAGCTTCAGTTGTTGCCGGCATGGTGATTCCGGTGACGATCTTGGTGACGTTTATAGCCCTCAGGGTGTTCGGCCAGAGTTTCAATTTGATGACGCTCGGGGGCCTCGCCGCCGCTGTCGGACTGGTGATCGATGACGCGATTGTGGTGGTGGAGAACATCGTTTTGCATCGCGACGCGGGCGAAGGACGCCTCGAAGCGATCCACAGCGCGCTGAAGGAAATCTCTGTGCCGCTGGTGGGGTCGACGCTCACCCCCGTCGTCGTTTTCCTGCCCTTAATCGTGATCACCGGAGTGACCGGCACTTTCTTTCGCGCTCTGGCTGTCACCATGACCGTAGCGTTGCTCACTTCGCTTGGGTTGGCGCTGCTCTGGACGCCCAATCTCAGCCTTCACTTCTTACGGAGGAAGCAACAGCCGAACCCCGAGCCCAAGGGCGTTGGGCCGGTCGATGACGGCGCCGTCGGTGGGGCAACCGGGCAAGACGAGGAATTGAAGCGCCTGATGGCCGCCGAAGAGGCTTCGATGACCGGCTTCTTTGGCCGCGTGATTCGTTTCTACGAGCGTTGGGTGCGGCAGGCGCTCGAGCATCCAGGCTGGCTCACGGCACTGTGCGGCGTGCTGATTGTGGTTTCCTACATCTGCTACAAATCGCTGGGCACCGACTTGCTCCCCAAGATGGATGAGGGCGGGTTCGTCTTGGATTATGTGACGCCCGCCGGCAGTTCGCTTCAAGAGACGGATCGGATGGTTTCACACATTGAGAGCATCGCCCGCTCCATGCCGGAAGTCGAGAGCACTTCGCGACGCACTGGCCTTCAGCTCGGGCTGGCCGCGGTGACCGAGGCGAACACGGGCGATATTTCGGTCAAGCTCAAGGACAAGCGCCGGCGTGACATTTACGAGATCATGGCGGACGTCCGGGCCAAGGTGAACCAGGCGGAGCCGGCGGTTGACACCGATTTCACTCAGACATTGCAGGATATGATCGGCGATCTGACCGGCGCTCCCCAGCCCATTAAGATTATGCTCTTCTCTGACGACGCTCCGCTGTTGGCGCAATGGGCGCCACAAGTGGCTGACGCCATCGGCAAAATCAAAATCCGCGGCAAAAATCCGGTAGTGGATATCAAGAATGGCATCGAGGACACAACCAGCGGCCCGGCGGTCGTGTTTCAGGTCAATCCTGAAACGGCGGCCCGCGCCGGCTTCTCGCCGGAAGAGATTGCGACGGACGCCGCGGCCGTCCTGGAGGGCGAACCGGCGCCGACCCCCGTCATCGTCAACGACCGGCCTTACACGCTGCGGGTGCGCTTTCCCGATCAGTATCACGCTTCGCTCGATGCCATGCGCGATGCCATGCTGGTGAGTTCGAGCGGCGCCACCGCGACTTTGGGCTCGCTCGGCGTTATCACTGAAATCCCCGGCCAGACCGAGATCACGCGCATCGATCTCCAACGTGAAGTCTCGGTGACGGCGCGCCTAGAAGACGTTGACCTCGGCACGGGGGTCGCGGCGGTCCAGAAAACGGTGGCCGGCTTGAAGCTGCCCCCCTCCATCCGCGTCGAGTACGGCGGCACCTATAAAGAGCAACAGCGCTCTTTCCGCGATCTGGTGACCGTGTTGTTGCTGGCGCTGGTGCTGGTGTTCCTGGTGCTCCTGTTCGAGTTTCGCCAATTTTCGGCGCCGGTCGCGATTCTTTCCTCCGCCGTCCTCTCCACTTCCGGAGTCTTTTTCGCGCTGCTGATCACCGGCGTGACGTTTAACATCTCCTCCTTTATGGGACTGATTATGGTGGTCGGCATCGTGGCGAAAAACGGCATCTTGCTGCTCGACGCGGATCACAAGTTTCGCCACGCCGGCTTCTCGCCCGAGGAAGCCATGATTCAGGCAGGCCGCCGAAGACTGCGCCCCATTGTGATGACCGCCTTGGCTTCCGTGGCCGGCATGCTTCCCCTGGCGCTGGCCTTTGGCGCTGGGTCGGGGATGTTGCAGCCGCTCGCCATAGCCGTGATCGGCGGCATCCTGATCTCAATGGTCCTGTCGCTGATCATCACCCCAGCGATGCATTTCTATCTCACGCGCAACGCGGAATGAAGTGGGAGAGACACAGCGACCGACGTTTTTTTCGGAATGTCGGCAGCGGCTGTGTCCATCAATGCACGCGAGGATGATACAATGGCGGAAAATCGAGCTTACGGATTGCGGCCGAAAGCGGGAAGGGGAACCGGAGTTGGGAGCTGAGAACCTGCTGTCACAAAAACGAGCCGAAATCCTACGCCTTGCCGCCAAGCACGGCGCCTACAACGTGCGCGTTTTCGGATCCGTGGCGCGCGGCGAGGAGAAAACTGAGAGCGATGTGGATTTCTTGGTTGACCTTGAGCCGGGGCGATCGCTCTTGGATCTCGGCGGCCTGCTGATGGACCTGCAAGACTTGTTGGGGCGGAACGTCGATGTGATGACCGAAGACGGCTTGCACTGGTATATCCGCGATCAGATCATCCGCGAGGCTGTGCCGGTATGAAGGATGATCGCTTCTACCTCGTTCACATCACAGAATGCATCGCTCGTGTTTTGGATTACACGAAGGCCGGAAAGAACTTCTTCTTGAGCGACGCAAGGACGCAAGACGCCGTGATCCGAAATCTCCAGATCATGGCGGAGTCTTCTCAGCGGCTGTCAGACGCCTTTAAATCTAAACATTCGGAGCTCGATTGGCGAGGCCTCGCCGGCTTTCGCAACGTCTTAGTCCACGGTTATCTTGGCGTCGACGTCGGAAGGGTCTGGGAGATCGTCGAGAACCGAATTCCGGAAATCAAGCGGCAAGTCGAAAGAATGCTGGAAGAGCTGGGTACAGCCCGCTAGTTAATGCGAAATGCCTGCCTTCCTTTCCGCAGGTGTCGGCGCCCCGGCTGCACCGGCCCCAAGTGCGGCCGACTGGCTGGCGACATTCCATCCATCCACTTCCACCACTGGGTTCCGCCCCAGTGCGTGCGGGTCCAGGTAGGTGGCCGTGATGGCGCGGCGCTCGCCCGGCAGCAGCGCGAAATAATTATCCTCCCAGAGCACGGGCAAGACCTCGTCGCCTCCGCGGCCTTTCTTCACCTGGAGGTGAATGAAGAACGCCAAGTGCGAGCTTGCATTCTGAACGGTGACCAGCGCCGCTTCGACGTCGCGTCCGTGCTCGACTCGGCCGGCCACCTTTACTTCGACGCGAGGCAACTCCTTCAGCCGCGTGAAGTCGGCATAGGACAGCGTGGGGGTGTAATACCACTGCGTGTTCGCCCAATCGAGCACGTCCGGCTTCGCAGATAGCCAATAAAAGTTCGAGCTCAAGCGTTTTCCAGACTTGTCTTCCATGCGCAAGTCGACGAAGTAAGTTGCGCTCAGATCCGGGATCTCGGGAATCTCGAAGACGCGCGTCGAGCTGTCCGGCTCGACACTCAGCGTGACTTCGCGCGAGAACTTCAGTGCGAGGTCAAGGTTATAGACCTTGGCCACAACCTTGAGGTTTTTGGCGGGCTGATACAGCGAGTTCACCACCACGACCGATCGATCGTCATACGAATACTGAACGTGCAAACGCTCGCAAGCTTTGCGAGTGCCAAAGTATCCGCCGGCCGGGCGCAGATAGTAGTCGAACAAGTGCCAGATCAGCGAGGGCCAGGCGTTGTTGAGCATCCATTGGATCACGCCAGTCGATGTGTACTTGTTGCGCCCATACGCCTCGAACATGGCGCGCTCGCCCTCGTACGCCATGAGCTGCGACTTCTCGGCGTAATCGTCCAAGCTCTCGGCTTTGCCATAGCGCTGTTCGAGCGCCTTGGTGAAAACGTCGAGATTCTTGAACTCGCCGCCGCCGGCGTGAAAGTTCCAGAAGTCATCGATGGGCCACAGGTGCTCAGGCGGCAGCATGAGCTTGAGGCTGGCGACCGGCGGGACCGCCGGGCCCGGACTGGTCTCGGTATTGAAGCCATACGCGCCGCCGTTCTTGGTGTCGTCCAGCCAATAGCGCGCGGGCACGTACTCATAAGGTCCGGTCATCTTCACGCCGGTCTGCCCGAGGCCGTCAGTGGGCTTCGCCGTTGCGGACGACTGGTAAGGATTCGGCCACTCGGTGTCTTTGATGACCTTCAGGTACGCCTGCTCGACGTCGGGAGGCGGCGGGTTATCGCTGCCGTAGAGCCAGGTGAACACACAAGCGTGGGCCGCGAGCCTGCGCAACTGATCGCGCAACGATTCCGTGGCCACTGTATGATCCTCCGCCTTCCACGTCTTCCACCTTTCCCAGTGGTCACAGCAGCACCAGCCGGGAAGCACCAGAACGCCGAGTTTGTCGCACTGAGCCAGAAACTCCTCGGTCTCAAGCTTGCCTTCAAAGCGAATCGCGTTCAGGTTCATGCCGAGGACGTAGCGAAGCTGCGCAGCGTCGCGTTCCGGCGTTGGACGCAGCATCATGTCGGAACACCAGCCGCCGCCTCGAATCAGGATGTTCTTTCCGTTGATTTTGAACAGCCGGTATCCCTTGTCAGTCAGCTCCGAGGTGACCTCGCGGATGCCGAAGCGTTGAGTCGAGGAATCGGATACGGCGCTGCCCACTTGGAATTCAAGGCTTAGGTCGTAGAGCGGTTGGGCGCCCAGCTTTGCGGGCCACCAAACGCGAGGGTGAGAAATATTCAGTTGGCGTAACGCGGTCGGGTCCAGCGTGACAACCTGGGCCTCATGCGGCGCGAGTTCGACGGGCTTCGAGAAATGTACAGCTCCAATCTCGCCTCGCAGCGTGCCTTTCACCGGTTCGTCCGTCGCGTTGCGCGCTTCGGCGATCACAGTCAGATGAGCGATGGCCAGTGAGGGCAAGTCAAAATGCGTGATCACGCGCGGGTAGTGAAGCGACACTGGGCCGCTCGTGGCGATGTAAACGTCGCGCCAGATGCCCATGTCCTTGTCGGGCGGCATGGGGTTCCAGTCCACCCAGGTGATGGAGAGATCGTCCTTCTGCGGCGGAAACACCTCGACTGCGAGCGCGTTCTTTCCGCCAAAACGTCCGGCCTCCGTGATGTCGAACTCGAAGATCCGCCACATGCCCACCCAATCATCGGACTTCGCGATCTGGCGGCCGTTCAGCCAGAGATTGGCCCGGTAATTGATGCCGTCAAATCGCAGCCACACGTGTTGCCCGTGCGCAAGTTTGGGCAGGGTGAACTCGGTGCGATACCACCACGAGTCGCGGAACGGACTGTCGGGGGGCATGTCGAGATTGGAGAAGTTCACGCCGATGGGATAGCTCACCCCCGGAAACGAGCGCAGGTTCATACCGAAGTACGGATCAGGGTAGGCGTGGTTGCGCACCAGGGCCGCAACCACCGTGCTAGGCATCGGCGTCGGATACCAACTCTTGGAATTGTATCCGACCGCTGAGATCGCCTCGCCTTGGTCGGCGACCTTGGCGGATGATTGAATGAACCAATCTTGGCTGAGTCGAATGGCGGATTTCGGCAACGTCGCCGAGGATGCTGCGAAGCCGCTCGCTGTCATCGCTGACAGCGCGAGCGTCAACATTCGGAACACGCACTTTCTCATGTTTCCTCCTAAAGTCCGAAGAATGCTCCTAAACGGCGCGGGAAGCAAGTCTGCCTTTACCTTTACGGTGCCCCGGGGAACATTTGCTGGATGGTTCTCATCGGCAGGAAGAGCCGACGTTCGATCTTCGGCAGAGCGAGGAAGCCATATTTTCTGTAAAAGGACATCGCTGAATCGTCTTTGGCGTCAACAATTACCACCGCCGATGCCACCTCCTTACTCAATTGGTAACTTCGGCGAAGCGCATCCATGAGCAGCGACCTCCCCAGCCCCCGCCCGCGATATGCTGATGCGACAGCCAGACGACCCAGCAACGTCGCTGGCACCATCGGATATCTGGGCAACTTTCGCGCGATGCCTTCGGGCAAGACTTCCAATTCGACGGAAAACTGCGACAGTGTGTAGTAACCTGCGATCGTTTTCCCGTCGTTTGTGATCACGAATGGCGCTGCCACGCCCTTTTTCAGGTCCTGCCGCGCTTGGGTGCGTAGGTATATGTCAAGCGATTGGATTCCACTCGAAAAGTGGGCCCGGCCGTGCGTGAGGCCCAGTGGCTCGACGACGAAGTTGGATGGTTCTCGTTCCGGGGCCAATCAGAGCCCCATTTCCTCTTGATATCGTCGAGCGGCAGCGCGGGCTGCTGCATTAGGTGGCGGGGGGTTCAGGAGGGCCCGTACGAACACCTCTTGGGCGTCTCCGCGGAGGGTCAATGACTCGGCCTCCTGGATCTCCTTGGCAGCCGCTTGTTGGGCGCTCATGACGATAAATTCTGTGACGGTTGCGCCGCGAAGTCTGGCCGCTCTTTCAATCAACCTTTTCTGTCTAGGTGTGACCCTGGCTTCCAGACGTTCTTGTTTTCGCACGCGCCGATGAATCCTGAGGGCTTGCGTCATGTTTCCGCCAAGGTCTAATTGTACGGCCATCAGCCGCACACGTCAACATGGAAATATCGCCCCGTGGCCGACCTCAGTAAGGCTCGCTTCGAGACTTGCGCACACTACCTTCTGCCGAGAAACTTCTCCAGCGTCCCCAGCGGAATCTCGGCTTTATCGATGTACTTCCGCGCGTCCTTGGCATTCTTATTTTGGAGAGCGGCCTTGGCCTTGTCCATGTAGGTGGCCATCAGGTCTTCGGCGGCGGAGATGTCACCGCGCAAGTTCAAGCCCTGTGCCTGTTGTTGGCGCCGGATGGTTTCGACGCTCTCCTTGGCTGCTACAGCGCGGGTGGAGAGCTGGTCCATCTGGTTTTCAAGCTCCTCGAGTTCCGCGGCGCTGGCGGCTTCGGCCTGCGAAGACGGGCCGCTCGTGGATTGCGGAGCGACCTGGGGCTGCTGAGCTTGTTGCGCTTGAGTGTCCGAATTCCAGGACCCGGAACTCGCCGGCTGTGCTCCACCGCTGACTCGCCCCGACGCTTTCTTTGAGCTGGTCTGCGGTGGCTGGGTGTGCGCCGCACTTGCGTTCGAAACCGCGGCGGAAGTTGCTGGTGGAGTTGAAGGCGGACTTGAAGGCTGTGGTTGGCTGGCCGACAGTTCGCTCGCCGGTTGCCCCGAGGGCAATCCCGTCGCCAAAGGAGTAGCGGCGGGCGCAGCCTGAGAAGCATTCGCCGTAGTCGTGCTTGCTGGCGCGGCATTCGGGGCACTGCCGGCAGGGCTTGAGGGCTGCGTTGCCGGCGACGCCGGTTGCGAAGTGGGTTGCGAGATCCCGGCGGAATTTCCGCCGCCCGCGCGGGCTCTGGCCCAGCGCGGCCCGTAAATGCCCGCCACCACCAAAACCGCAACCACGATCAACGCGCCAAGCGTCATATAGAGGCCGCGATAGCTACTCGGTCTCTCCACGCCCGGAGGCGGCAGCACTGAGTCGGCAGGAGTCCACGATTGGTTTGCGGCCGGAGCGGCTGGCGTGGGCGTCGGTGGTGCTGGGGGTTGAACTGGAGGTTGCGCAAGCGGCACCACTGGCCCAGCCGCGACCGTACCGCCGGCAGAACTCTCTTGGAACGCGGCCCTGGCCGCATCGGCGCTGAGTGGCAGAGCCGAAGCAACCGGGCTGGGTTTTCCTCCCAGGCTTTCGGAAACCGCTTGCAGCGCATTGCGGAACGCGTCCGCCGTCTGGAAGCGCTCTCCAGGCTCCTTAGCCAAGGCCATCAGGATCACTTGATTGAGTTCAGCCGGCAAACCGGGCTGTAGCTCGATGGGGGGCCTGGGCGCGTTTTGGAGGTGCGCCACCATCATCGCGTAATTACTGTCGGCTTGAAAGGGCTTGGTTGCCGTGACCATCTCATAAAGCGACACTCCCACTGAGTACAAATCCGCGCGCCCATCGATATCCGTCCCCGTAATTTGCTCGGGCGACATGTAGGGCAGGGAACCGAGAGAAGTTCCTGCCATGGTCAAAGCGCGGTCCTCGGTGGAGCGCGCGATGCCGAAGTCCATGAGTTTTACGACCCCCTCCGGGGTCAGCATCATATTGGCAGGCTTGATGTCGCGGTGAATGATGTGCTGTTGGTGAGCGTAGGCGAGGGCCGCCAGCACCTGGTCGACGTAATTGATCGCCTCGAGCGGAGGAATTGGCCCCTGGGTGACCCGCGCCGAGAGCGACGATCCTTCCACGAATTCCATCACCATCACGAGCTGATTCTCAACCGTCTGGGCGGTACGAAGCGCAGCAATGTTGGGATGATCCAATCTGGCCAGCACCTTGATCTCGCGCAGGAATCGTTCCACTACCTCGTTTTGCCCGGCGAGATCGGGCAGAACAATCTTCATCGCCTCAATCCGGTCGGTAAAGACGTTTCGCACCTTATAGACTTTTCCCATGCCGCCAGCGCCGAGGACAGCGAGGATTTCGTAATCACCAATGCGCTGGACGGCTTGTTCATCGCTCATAGATGGACCTCTTTCGTCGCCTTGCCTCACCCCTGTCGAGCACAGTACCGCTGCGAGAAACCTGAATCGGGAATAGAGGAGGTAACCGTGATGCGTATCAATATGATTCTAAGGTACATTCCGGCTTCGTTCCGCAATCACTCTCCTTCCCACCCAACGTTGTAGTTATCGTTTCAACGCCAACCAGAACCCGGCTTTTGCCGCCGCCTGTGGGCTGAATCTAGAGGCTTGCTCGGTCTGCGAATCGCGCCACCCGCGAAATCGCCACGCGCTCACTAACCCTCGTCCTATTGGTTCTTCACCACGTCGCCAACCTGGGCCGTCCCACTTCCGCTGAAGGTGGCCGTTGCCGAACTGTCATCCACCTGGGTGACCGTGGCAGTGCCAACCTGGTTGGTGAGGGTCTTGATCACCGCACCAGTGGTCGGGTCCTTGATGTCTTTCACTTTTCGCGAAATCGTCAACTGATCGCCCACCTTAACCCCGGCCTTGCTGCCCACGTTTATGATCACGGTGTTGCCCTCAACGTCGGCGACCAGGCCCGAGACTTCAACCTTCACGGTCGGTAGCGCGTCGGCTTTGTCGTCCAGTTGCTGGCCGAGGTTGGCAACCGCGGCATTCACCGCTTCGCCGAGGATGGTGTTGCCGAAATTACTGCTCCCCATATCCAGACCCCCGCCGCCTCCGCCGCCACCGCCGCCACCGCCGCCGCCGAATCCAAAGCCGCTGCGCTTCGACTCTCCGGTTCCCGTGAAAGCAGCCAGAATCTCAGCCGTATTGATATCGATCATCTTGGCTGTGACATTCACCACGGCTTTGGAGTCGTTCTTGTGGAATCCGCCGAGGCCAAACTTTCCGCCTCCATAGCCGCCCCCGCCCGTGCCCAGATGCTTGTCGTCGCGGCCAAACTGGGTGATGCTGCCGGTGATGATGGCATTCACCCCCAGGATGCGGCCAATCTTGGCGGCCGACGTGGCATCGACGCGGTCGCTGTTGGAGAAATTCTGTTCTTTAAGCACCTTGTCTATGGCGTTGCGGTCGATCACCCGGAATTTGCCGTCCTGAACGAGTTTTTGTTCCAGAAGAAGTGAAATGCCTTTGCCCACGTCCTGGTCGGTGCCAAAGTATGCCTGCACCGCGGAACGCACCGTGCCGTAGTCAAAATCCAAGACCGCCACGAGCTTTTTCTGCTGCGCCATCGCGCAAGAAGACACCACCAGCAAAACCAAGATCAAACGAAGAGATCGAAACATAAGCCCACTCCTTCGTATTCGCGATTTCTTTTTTGGGGGAATCCTGAACCCCCGTCCGCCGTGTCGTGTCTCAATGATGAACCCGGACACAGCGGAACGCAACCGTTTTTTTGGCCGGCCTTGCCGCGGGGGCGGACAATACGGGTGATGCGCGGGGCGGAATGGCTTCGCCTCAGCCAACGAATCCGCGCGGTTGCCTTCCGCGAGGGTGACTTTCTGCGATTCGTTTCGCTTCACGTTGAGCATGATTCCGCCTACGAGCCCTGACCGGACCCAAGGATAGAAATTGGAAACTAGAAAATGGAAATTGGAGTACGCGAGGGCTAGTTTCCATTTTCCAGTTTCCATTTTCCGGTTCTTCCGGTTTACAATGTTTGCTTAAGCCAGCCTTTCCAGGAGATCCATGGATACAACACGAAACATCCCGTCCGTCGCCGAGCGGCGAAGAATTGTGAAATGGCACAGTCGGATTGCACTAGGCGCGATGGCGATCGCGCTCTTCATCGTGGCGGCACCGTCCGTCACATGGAACGCGCCACAGCTCAGTACAGTGCTATACGGTACCCCGCTGCGGCAGGCAGGCGAGGAAACCAAGTCGCCCTACACGCCGGAAGCGTTTCTCGAGCCCATCAAGTACCTGTCAAGCGACGCGCTGAAGGGGCGAGGTGACGGGACCCCCGAGCTCAATGAGGCGGCCGACTACCTCGCCCACCGATTCCAGAAATACGGCCTCCAGCCCGCGGGCGACGATGGAACCTACTTGCAACACTTCACCATCACCGTAGGCGCGAAACTCGGCCCGGACAATTCACTGGCCTACGAATCGGGAAGTACTCCGAAGAGCCTGAAGGTCAGGGAGGACTTTGTCCCCTTCGCCTTTTCCGAATCGGTCGAGTTGCGTGCGCCGCTGGTTTTTGCGGGATACGGTATCACGGCGCCGGAATACCAGTACGACGACTATAAGGGACTCGACGCCAAGGGCAAGATTGTGATCGTCCTGCGCCACGAGCCGCAGGAGAACGACGAGAAAAGTGTTTTCGCCGGCAAGCAGCTCACTACCCACTCGGAGATCGTAAACAAGGCCATCAACGCGCGGAATCACGGCGCCGTGGCGATGATCCTCGTGAACGACGTGGGCAATCACCCGGGCGAGCCGGATGAACTGATGCGCTTCGGAACGCTGACCGGCCCCGAGGAGATGAAGATTGCGACGCTTCAGGTGAAGACGGCGGTCGCTGACGAATGGCTGAAACCTTCGGGAAAGACTCTCGAGGACCTGCGCCAGGCCATCGACAAAGATCTCTCCAATCATTCCTTCGCGCTCGACCCGTCCAGCCAGGTCTCACTGCACACCGACGTCGACCGCATCCACAAACAAGTGGCCAACGTTGTGGGCATCTTGCGCCCTGAGCCCTCGACTGGAAGCCCAGACACCAAGGCTGCTCAGTCGATTGTGATCGGCGCGCACTACGATCATCTGGGCCTGGGCGATCAACATTCGCTCGCGCCTAGCCAGATCGGCCAGATTCATCACGGCGCCGACGACAACGCCTCCGGCACCAGTGGCCTCTTGGAACTCGCGGATGGGATTTCCCGCCATCGGAATGAGCTGAAGCACTCATTCGTTTTCATCGCTTTCGCTGCGGAAGAGACTGGCATCCTGGGCTCGACTTATTACACCGGTCATCCCGTCGTGCCGATGGATCGTACTCTGGCAATGATCAACATGGATATGATCGGCCGGGTCTCGAAAAACAAGCTCTATGTGGGAGGGACCGGCACCTCGCCGGGATTCAAGCAGCTTGTCGAAGACGCCGACCGATCCGTGAATTTCGAGTTGAGCTACTCCGCCTCGGGTTACGGCGCGAGCGATCATATGGCGTTCACCGTGGCCGGTGTGCCCGTGCTCTTCTTTTTCTCCGGACTTCACTCCGACTACCACAAGCCCTCCGACACTTGGGACAAGATTGACGCGGTGGACGGCGCGCGCGTGGCGCAGCTTGTGGCCAAGGTCGCCGCCGAGCTCGACGACCTGAAAGAAAAACCGCAATTCGTTCGCGTGGCGGAGCCCACCATGCCCTCGATGGGCGGGGGTGGCGGATACGGACCTTACTTTGGTTCAATCCCGGATTTCGGGGAGATCGAGCACGGAGTGAAGTTCGCGGATGTGCGCGACGGAAGCCCGGCTGCCAAAGCCGGATTCAAAGCGGGCGACATTCTGATCGAATTTGACGGGAAGAAGATCGAGAACCTTTATGATTTCACCTACGCCCTGCGTGCGCGCAAACCCGGCGACAAGGTGAGCGTCACGGTGATGCGCGGCAGCGAAAAAGTCACCAAAGAAGTCACACTGGAAGTAAGAAAGTAACTCAACCTAAAACCACTTCCAGACCCCATCTTTCGGAGCGAATCATGTTCCACTGGAGAAGCGATTCAGCGCGTGGCTTGCGGTGGAGAGCCGCGGGTATTGCCTGTTCAGCACTAATTCTGTCTGTTGTGTTTGGACAGAGGTTGATGGCACAGGAAAAGCCTGCATCGACGGGAGCCTCCGGCACCGGCCCCGTCGTGCAAGGGACGCCGGATGATCCCTTACGCGACACCCGCGAGAAGCACTTGCGTCATGTGAAGCAATTGACCTTCGGTGGGCAGAACGCCGAAGCCTATTTCAGTTTCGACGGGAAGCGCCTGAGCTTCCAGTCCACGCGTGACCCATACAAGTGCGACCAGATTTTCGTGATGAATGCCGACGGCTCCGACCAGCACCTGGTCTCAACCGGCAAAGGGAAGACGACCTGCTCTTACTTCTACAAAGACGGCAAGCACATTCTCTACTCTTCCACTCACCTCACGATGCCGGATTGCCCGCCGCGGCCCGACTACTCGAAGGGATACGTGTGGGGGGTTTATTCGGCGTTTCAGGTTTTCTATGCGACGGACACGGGGAAGATTCTGGAGCAGCTCACGAAGGGGCCCGGTTACAATGCGGAGAGCACTCTCTCCCCCGACGGCAAGAAGATTGTCTTCACCAGCTCACGCGACGGCGATCTGGAGATCTACACGATGAATGCCGATGGCTCGAATCCAAAGCGCCTCACTCACCAGTTGGGCTATGACGGTGGCCCTTTCTTTTCTCCGGACGGAAAGTGGATCGTTTATCGCGCCCACCATCCTACCGACCCGACGGAGGTTGAACGCTACAAGGAGTTGCTGGCCCAGGACTACGTCGAGCCGATGAAGATGGACCTTTACGTGATGCGCTCGGATGGCTCAGATCAGCGCCCAATCACGAATTTGGGCGGTGCCAGTTTCGGGCCGTTCTTTTTCCCCGACAGCTCGCGAATTATCTTCGCCTCAAACTACGAGAATCCGACGAGCAGCGAGTTTGAACTTTATGCCGTGAATCGGGATGGCCAGGGGCTGGAGAAGCTCACATTTACGGGCGGGTTTAATGCCTTTCCGCAATTCTCACCGGACGGCAAAAAACTGGTCTTTGCTTCGAACCGCAACGCCAAACAGCCGCACGAGATTAATATCTTCATTGCGGACTGGACGCCTTAGGGACAGTCGCTGGTGGTTAGTGGCTAGCGGCCAGCAACTTATTGCCGATTTTCGATTGCTGATTGGGCCGAGGTGGAAACTCGAGACCCCAAACTGGCGACGCACCCCTCCGGCCGGTTTTCCAGATTCGATTTTCGGATTCTTGCAATCGGCAATCGAAAATCGGCAATCGAAAATCACTTGCCACTAGCCACTGCCGTTCAGTGCATCTGAATCTTCGCGCCTTCTTCCCAAACGCTGTACAAGTAATAGCCGACAATAGCCAGCCCGTACAGAAACGCCAGCACGGTTAACGTTTGCCCCCAGACATCGATCACTTTGATTCTGTGAACAGCATCTTTCTGATGAGCAAGCACTCCGGGATCGCTCGCCAATACGTCCAGCGTGGAGTCGTCGCGCCGGCCTAGCCGTATTCGATAAATCCCCAACGCCAGGACGACAAACGCCAGGACGACCCAAGTCGAGACGTAAGGAGTTAGGTTCATCACAAGCCTCCTCTCATAGCCCCGTCGTCATTCTCGTCGACGGTCGTATCGCGCCGAGTTTCTTTCCCCTGCTCGGCGCCACTCCACGGTTAACTCTACGAGGAGGCGAATCAATGCTCAGTGCCTTTGATCACCGTCGTGTGTGACAGAGATCACAGGGGTCTTTGGTCCGTGGACGGGGGAGTTGGTGTCTGTGGCCAGGTGTCAACTTCCTATCCCGCCGCGAAGACTTTGCGCGTTATGTCGGGCCTATCCCGCAGGGTGGGACCTCGGCCTGGGCCGGGGCAAGCCCAGGCCCTACTGTAATACCCGGCCGCGGCTCCTTCGCGCCCCGCCAGTTTGTCATATGCAATTCTGTTGTCCAGAAGGGAAAATGCTTTCCGCTCGACGATTGCCGGGCCGCGCGGCTTTGCGGGCAACGGTCAGTCGCGTCCATGCTATATTGAAACTTGTCGAAAGGACAAAACGATGATGATGAGCGGAAGGCGGTTCGCAGGCCCATTCGCGTGCCTTGCCCAAGTTTCCTGGCTGAACAAATTCTTGCGACGACCTCAACCACACACGTCTGCCGCCGGGACTTTCTTGGCGTTCGCTCTCGGCAGCCTGTTCTGTATCAGCGCTGGACCATGCTTTGGGCAGCGCACAGTCGTTCAGGACGCCGGCGCAGGCACGAAAATGGAGCTTGTCTATGACGCCTCCGATCGAGTGGTTGAAACTCGAACCTTGGACGCCGCCGGCAAACTGCGAGTTCGGTCGGAGACCGAATACCGGCCAGGGTATCTCGTGCCCCAGCACAAAACCACCAATTACCGTTCGGATGGCAAAACGGTTGACTCGGTATCGCGCGTCACCTTTGATGAGAACGGAAATTTCACCGGCGAGTTTATCGTCAATTTCGACCAAGCCGGAAAGCAATCGGGGGGCACCAAGCTGACGCACGATCCCCTCACCGGCTTCTATCGGTGCTTTCTCTGGAACAAGGCGGCACAAGGTTACCAGCCCGATAAGTGCCCGGCGGGAGAAGAGTCCGCAGAGTCCGGAGAAGAATCACCGGAGCTGGCCCGCGATCAGGTGATGAAAGAACTACAGCAGGCGCGTCAAGCGCGACGCGAAGGGCCAGGAACTCAGCCCGCGGACCGACAGCCTGTTTCTCCGCCGCCCGCGCCGACAACGCCGAAAGCTCCTCCGGACATTCAAACTGCGCCGCTGTGTCTGAAGGGCGACACTTGCGCGGTGAGCGGCTCTTTCAGCGGGGACAGCTCGAAAACGCTCATCGCCTTCGGCAGCTATCCGGCGCGCATCGTGGACGAGACGGAGAGCGTTGCTTACTTCACCGTTCCGCCGGAAGTGCGAGAGGGCGCGAACCACTTGATCGTGACGGATCCCATGTGGTCCGGCGTCGAGGTCCTTCCCGTCGTGGTGAGCGAAATCAGCTTTTCGCCTAACCACCGGCAGGTAGCGGCGGGCGGCTTTGCGCTGGTGCACTCCATGCTCGCCGGGCCGGAAGCGATGCCCGATGACCAATGGCGGGCAGGGACCTTTGCTCCAGGGGCCACTCTCGAAAAGGCCCGCAAGCTCATTCCCGGCTTCGAACTGCCGCGAGAAGCAGATGAGGGCACAGTTCTGCTGGTTCTGTGGAACGAGTCCCCGGACGGTCTCTCGCTGCGCGCCTCTGACCACCAATCCTACGCCTTCAAATTGACGCGCGATTCATTCGAGCGCGGCGAGTTCAGATACCAATTCGTCGTTGATGCAGCGAAGGCGGGCCGGTTTGACCTGCGAGGAACTATTTTGCCTTTTTTGGCTCCCGTCCACGGCCGGCTCTATCCAGAGCCGTGACCGCTGGCTTACAATGCGCTATGGTGAATTTGGAGAACAGTCCTCCCCGGTCTTTCGAGGCAAGCGGACCCATGGTGTGAGCCATGAAGGTTCTACTCATCTCCGCTAACACTGAAAAGGTGAACGTCCCTCCGCTTCCGCTCGGCTTGGCCTGCGTCGGAGCTGCCTGCCGAAGAGCCGGCCACGAAGCGCTCTTGCTGAATCTCATGTTTGAGGAAGACCCGAGTTCAGCCATTCGTGCCTGCATCACGGAGTTCCGGCCCAACCTCATCGGCATCTCGGTGCGCAACATCGATGATCAGAATATGGCGAGCCCGAAGTTTCTCTTGCCGCCGGTTCGGGAGGTCGTGGCCACCTGCCGGAGCCTTTGTGAAGCACTGATCGTGCTCGGTGGCGCGGGCTACAGCATCTTCCCGGAGAGCGCCTTGCGCTATCTCGGTGCCGACATGGGAATCAGCGGTGAAGGTGAGGCGGTGTTCCCTGCTTTGCTGGAGCGCGTGGCGAAGGGCGCTCCGGTGTCAGACCTGCCCGGACTGTACCTGCCCGGCGAGGCGCCTTCCGGCAGGACTTTCGCGAGGAACTTGGACGATTTGCCGCTCCCTGAACCCGGGCTCTGGATTCCTCCCGTTTCCGGCAAGCCCGAGTTCTGGGTTCCCGTGCAGAGCCGGCGAGGCTGTCCCTTGGATTGCAGCTTCTGTTCGACCAGCACCATCGAAGGGCGGCCCGTTCGGAGGCATTCAGCGAGAGTCGTCATCGAGTGGATGAAGCAGCTTGTGTCATGTGGGCTCCGCAACTTCCACTTTGTCGATAATACGTTCAATATTCCGCCTTTTTACGCCAAGGAACTTTGCCGGAGGATCATCCAAGAACGGCTCGACATCAATCTGTGGTGCATCATGTACCCCAAGTGGGTTGATCGCGAGTTGGTCGAGCTCTTGAGGGCAGCCGGTTCGAGCGAGGTCAGCCTCGGGTTCGAAAGTGGCTGCGACCAAATGCTGGGTAGCTTCAACAAGAGGTTCAACACTGGAGAGGTGAGAACAATCTCGAGCATGTTAGCAGACGCTGGCATCCACCGCATCGGTTTTCTACTGCTGGGCGGGCCCGGCGAAACTCGTGAGAGCGTGGAGGAAAGCCTCGCGTTCGCTGACTCGCTAAATCTGGATTCCTTGAAAGTCACGGTCGGCGTGCGAATCTACCCGCAGACTCCGCTGGCCGCCATGGCGCTCGACGAAGGGATGATCCGGCCCGACGACGATCTCCTGCGGCCGCGATTTTACCTCGCGCCCCAACTGGCAGACTGGCTTCCCGACCGGATTGCCGCCTACAAGGGCTCGCGCTCCGGGGTGATGTAGTCCGGCTCGCCGTGCTGGGTCCGGAAGTGAGAGGTGTCTATGCGATTGAAGAATCTTGCAATCACTCTTTGGTTCGTTGTTCTTGTCGGCGCGGAGGCACTGGCCGGAACTCCGGCGACCATGCGCCTGGATTATTTCCACACCGGCAGCGCCACCCAGGAGTTGTTTAGTGTGGACCGCGTGGTGATCGAACCTCTGCCCTGGGCTGGCAACCCCAATAAACCCATCGACACGACGAACCGCGGCACGTACTTCTTCGAAGTGAGGGACGCGAGCAGCCAGCGCGTGTTGTACTCGCGAGGCTTCTCCTCGATCTACGGCGAATGGGTAACGACGGAAGAAGCGAAGAAGGCGAACCGGACTTTCCACGAGTCGCTTCGTTTCCCCGCTCCGGAAGCTCCGGTTCAGATCGTCGTCAAGAAGCGCGACGCGCAGAACGCTTTCCGTGAGGTCTGGTCAACCAACATCGATCCCCACGACAAATACATTGACACGTCAAAGCCTCCCTCGCCTGGGCGCGTCCTCGAGATCGAGAAAAACGGCGACCCTGCACTAAAAGTGGATTTGCTGCTTCTGGGCGACGGCTACACCGTGGCCGAGCAGGACAAATGCAAGAAAGATGTGCGCCGGCTCGCCGAGGGCGTTTTCAGTTTTTCGCCATTCAAAGAGCGCCGCAAGGATTTCAATGTGTGGGCGATATGCTCGCCTTCTCCCGAGTCGGGAATCTCGCACCCGTCGGCGGGCGTCCACCGCAGCACGCTTTTCGGTTCGACGTTTGACGTTTTTGGCACCGAGCGTTACGCCCTATCGTTTGATAATCGCGCCATTCGCGCCGTGGCGTCGTTTGCCCCCTATGATGTGATGGGGATTGTGATGAACTCCAAAGAGTACGGAAACGGCGGCATCTTTGGGCTCTACGCTACCGTGAGCATTGATTTTCCCACCGCTCTTCGCGTGTTCACCCACGAATTCGGGCACCACTTCGCGGACCTTGGGGATGAGTATTACTTCAACGCGAACGTCGCTTATGCGCCTGCGAGCAATCGCGTGGAACCGTGGGAGCCCAACATCACGGCACTCCTCGACCCGCGAAATCTGAAGTGGAAGGCCCTCGTGGTCCCCGATACACCGATTCCTACTCCCTGGCCCAAGGATTGTTACGAGAACAGTATTCGGGATTCACAAAGCGCGATTCAGCGCATGCGCTCCGAAGGGCGCCCCGCCGCCGAGATCGAGGAATTCCGGCGCAAAGCGCGGGAAGCGCAGGAGCTCTGCCTATCTGATGGTCCCTACGCGAACAAAGTGGGCGCGTTCCGGGGCGCGAAATACGAAGACATTTACTATCGGCCCCAGCAGCGCTGCATCATGCTTTCGGGAGCTGAGTTCTGCGGTGTTTGCCGGCACGCCATCGAGGAAATCATCGATCTCTATTCACGCCCCTGAGCTGGAGCTTCGTGCGGCGCGCGACGGCGGCGCCGGGGCTCCACACTTCAAAGTCACGGGGGGCAGGGAAAACAGTTACTAAGGCCTGTTTTCGCGCATTCTTCGCTTTTGCTAGTCCCCCAAGGAGGCTAGTGCCGTTCCAACTTTTTAGGGCAAACAGTTTTCAGCCACTCAGAGAGTCTTTGCGCAAGACGTAGGTGCAACAAGTTGGAACGGCACTAGTCGCCAGGGGTTGGGTTGGAGAAGATGGCGAGCTACTTGTCGCCTTTCAATTGTTCGGTGAGCCAGCTCTCGATGCCCAGCTCCCGAATGGCGTGCAATCGCGACTCGAAATGGTCCGCGTGGCGCTCTTCGTCTTTCAGCATTCGTTCAAACAACTCCCGCGTTCCGTTGTCGCCAACCTCCTGGCACACTTTGATGGCATCGTTGTATTCCTTGACGGCATCGGTTTCATCTTTCAGGTCATCTTCCAACTGCGCCGTGACATTGGAAGAGATTTTGGGAGTCAAGGTAAGGTCCACCACGGGTGTGCCGTCGAGGAAGAGAATCCGCTCGATCAGACCTTCCGCGTGGCCCATCTCTTCGATGGCCTGCTTCTTGATCTCGCCTCCCAGCCGTGCGTATCCCCAGTTCTCGCACATCTCGGCCTGAACCATGTACTGAATGATCGCCGTCAACTCCGCCTTGAGCGCTATGTTGAGCTGTGCCAAAACGTCTTGGTTGCCTCGCATTGTTTCCTCCTGGAACGTTTCGATACCAAGTGATGATAAGCGGCGCGAATGTGCTGGTCAAGAAAAACGCAGCGGCTTTCGACCGCGATCACTCTGACGGTGGCGAATCGCTTGCGCGACACTAACACGTAACGTGCAGAATCGCGTTCGTCTCGTCCATGCCTTGTTTCAACTTCTCAATCGCCTGGGGTGTCGGGAAGATGAGCAATTCGATCTTGCGACGCTCGGCCTCGAGTTTCACGTCGTCGGTAACCGGCAGGCGACCGTAGACCCCCGTGCCGACCACCAGACGTCGACATTTCCACGGTATCTCCTCTTCGGCCGTCAGCGGCGTGTGGCCGTACTCATCCCGCAATTTCTTTGACGGCCCCTTCTTGCGCTTGCGAATCTTTCCGCGATCAATCACGATATCGTGTTCGTAAGTCGTGCGGTCAATCTGGATGGAGCCAAACGAAAAGGCCTCAAATCGCATCGCGGCCTCCACTCCGTATTATACCGAGTAGCATGGTGCGAAGATGCGTGGACGAACGTTGGTCCGTCTCGGGGTTCGAGTTCACTCGCCTTTACCCGTCGGCCGATCGAGCCTGCTCAGGGCAAATGCATAAGCCCCGATGGCGACAGCCTCGCTGGTGCCGAGCCGCGAGATGCCCACGGCGGCGCGCTGCATGGGATCGTATTGAACTTTGCGCGCTGAGCCGGGAACCGTGATCTCCCGGACGTCGCCGCGCAGGAAGCGGCTGCGCTCCTCAGCGTCCTCGATGTTGAAGGTTCGCGGAATCAACCGGCGCATGCCGTCCTTTCGCCCCTCATACTCGGCGTTCGCCGCCGCGACCAGCCAACGGAGAAAGAGCGGATACGCGCCCGCCATTCCGCCGCCAACCACAGCCAAGCCATCGACGAGCGTTAGCGCCTGCGCCACGACGTCCCCCGCGACTTCACCCAGCCGGCGAAAAGCTTCTCGCGCTGCCTCCTGGTTGCCCTCCGCTTGTCCCATGCCGATCTCGAAAATCGTTTTGGGCTCGGGCGCCCGGTCGACGGAGATGCCGCAGCAGCTCGCGTACACCTTGCGCACGGCGCGGATGGAGGCTCCCTCTTCGGCGTTGATGCCGGGATCGAGTTTGTTTCGCAGCAGCCAGACTTCTCCGCCCGCCGAATTGTCGCCGATGAACAGCTCGCCATTTCGCACGATGCCGCCGCCTAATCCCGTTCCCAGCGTGATGCCGAAGAGGTTGTGAAAGCGCTTCGGGTTTCCTTCTTTTTCCAATAGCCGATTGACATAAGGCAGGAAGCCGGCGATGGCCTCACCATAAACAAACAAGTCACCGTCGTTGTTGATGAAGACGGGGATCTTGAACTTCTCTTCGAGGAACGGACCCAAAGCCACGCTGCCCCGGAATGCCGGAAGGTTTCCGACGTTACTGATGATTCCGGCGGGATAGTCAGCGGGACCGGGAAACGCGAAGCTGATGGCCGCAGGCGGCGAGGGAAGCTGCTGTTTGATGCTCTCGAATCCTTCGACGATATTCGTGAGGCATCGGTCGAGATTGTCGGCTTCGGTTGGGCGAGACACGGGGCCCAGGAGCAGTTGATTCCCTCGGATGGCAGAAAACTTCAGCAGAGTGCCGCCGGCGTCGAGCGTCATCACAATGCGTGAATCCGTGTTAGATTCAATTGGCATACAGTCGGGGGCACAGGCACTCCTGCCTGTGCTTCTGTTTCTCCAATTGCACAGCCAGGAGTGGCTGTGCCACTTACTGGCGCCTTCACGCTCGGGAAGCCCGTGCCACGGTCCGGAATTCCATTACGGCGGTCCACAGAATATAGAGAATGGCCGCGAGCGGCACCAAAAAGGCGAACTGCATGGAGTGCATAGCGTCCGCAAACCAGCCCATAAGCGGCGGGAGAAAAGCGCCGCCCACAATCGCCGTCACCATCAGCCCGGAAAGGGCGTTGGCATTTTCCGGCATGCTATCCACCGTAATCGAGAAAATCAGCGGGAAAATATTGGCAAAGCCCAGGCCGACAATGAAGAAACTGGCGACCGCGACAGACTCGACGGGGAGAAATAGCCCCAACAGGCCAAGAATCGAGAGCAGGCAGGTGAACAGGAAAAAAGTCTTGGGCTTGATCCAGTTCAGAATTACGCCTCCCGAAAACCGGCCGATGGTGAGCGCCGCGAAAAATAGTCCGGTGCCGAGCAGGCCGGTTTTCGCGATATCGATGGCATACCGGTCCAATAGATAGAGCGGAACTCCCGAGCTGACGCACACTTCCGCGCCTACATAAAGGAAAATGGCCAGCACCATCATCAAGACGTATCCATTTTTGAGCAGAGCCAGGCAGGAGCGAAACGTCGTGGCTCTGTGGGAGGGCGGTGGCGCCGCGTCGACATGCAGTGAAACGGCCGATAGCAGAGTGATGAAAATCGCCACGCTGAAGACGGGGAACATCACGCGCCAACCGAGACCAAACCAGCGCAGGGCGATTACCGGAATCAGGGGGCCAGACATCGAGCCAATCGCCTTCACGAATTGGGCGAGCGACAAGTTCCGCGAGTACTTGCCTTCCGGGGACACGTCGCGCATCAGAGGATTTCCCGCCACCTGCAAGATGGTGGCGCCCGCTCCCAGCAACAAGACCGTGACCAGAAACATCGCAAACGTGGAAAACCCGAAGATGGCGGGAATGAGAACGCCGGCTAGCATCACGGACAATCCCAGAACCAGGATGTACTTCTTGCCTTTCTTGTCCTGAAATACGCCGATGGGCACGGAGAGGATTCCAAACATGATAAAGCCCACAAAGGCGATCAACTGGGCTGTGAAGTTGGAAAGACTGAACTGTTGCTTGGCCAGGCTGACGAAGGGTCCGGCGGCATCACCGAAGCCCATGGCGAGAAAAGCCAGAAAAACTGGAACCGTCTTGGCAAAGGATGCCCCGCCGCTTTTCGCCTCTACCGGGGCTGCTGTTGAATTTGACATGATGTTACTTTCCTCTCGACCTTTGCGCCTTAGCGCCTTGGCGTGAGAGTGTTTTTCCAAACATCCTCACGCAGAGTCGCGAAGGCGCAAAGCAACGCGCGCCTGATCGACGCCCTAAAACGGTACTGCCCCAGCCACGTTGAAGCCGTCAACCACCACGCGGGGAGTTTCGCCGCGAGTGTCGGCGGCGTTGACATCTATCCTGATCGTGCGATGTTCTCCAGGCATCAGCGTCACGTAGTTGTCGCTGAAGAGCGCGGGCAGGATGCGGTCCCCGCTCTTCTCACGCACCACCTTCAGCCTCACCATCAGCGCCGGTTGGCCCGAAACGTTATGCAAGTCGGTCGTCAAACGCCATCGGTCGCCACGTACTTCGGAGTTGGTCACAGCTTCCAGTTTCACCTTTGGCAATTCGCGGATGGCCCGGTAATTCCCTTCCTCCAGCCCGCGCATGTAGAAATTCTCCGACACAGTCTTGCCATTGAGAGTCAACGACAGTCGAAGGAAATGCACGGAAGTGAGCCCCGACGGATATTCCATTTTGATGCAGGAGGTGACGCTATCTTCCGCGCTGTCCAGGGTGGCGGTCTTCTCCCACTTTTTGGTCCCATCCATGTTCAGGACTTCGGCGAGGGCGCTTAAACTTCGAACGTTCCCGCCGTTGTAGTTGACGACTTCGATGCTCTCGCTGACCGGATTCCACTGAATGTGCAGCGGCTCCGATCCTTTTTTGCAGCCAAAGTACGCGGCGGTCGGATCAAAATAATAGTCGTAGGTCTGCCATACGAACGACGGCCAGCAGGAGTGGCTCATCCAGATGAGCAGGCCCATGCGGTACTTGCTCTGCGCTTCGAACATGGCCCGATGGCCTTCGTAGTTGATGAATTGAGCCAGGGAGACCCATTCTTCCACGTTGCCGGCGCTGCCGTAATCATATTCGATCATATTGCTGAAGGAATTCCCGCCTTGTGCGCCCTCCTGGCAGAAATCGTGCAGACCCCAAGTGAGCCCTTGCGGCCACAGCGCGTTCTCCGGCATCATCGCCCGCACGCTCTCCATCGCAGGGATATTCGGCACGCCCATCTCGCTGTGGAGCTTGGTGTCGGCCCCATACTTGAAGTAGAAGCTGAGTGGCATTGCCATGTAAGGTCCGTGGCCACTGACGACGCCGTCGGCCGAGCTGGAGATGTAATGAATGCCGGGATGCAAATCGGCCAGGGTCTTTCTGATGCCGTCGTCGAGAGGCTTTGGGGGAAAACCTTCGTTGCGCCCGCAGTAGAGGCCGATGGAAGCATGATTGCGAATCCGCAAAACCATGTCCTTCACGTTCCGCATGAACAGGTCATTGTCGTCCGGGTCCGGACCGTCCCACGGATTGGCGAGCCAGAAATCCTGCCACACCATGACGCCGTGCCGGTCACACGCTTCGAAGAACTCGTCGTCGCCGATCTGACCCACCCAGTTGCGGATCATCGTGAAGTGCATGTCGCGGTGGTAGCGCACCGCCACATCGTATTCGCGGGCGCGGTAGCGCAGCATTGATTCGCTGAAGCCCCAGTTGCCGCCTCGGGCTACGAAGCGCCGGCCATTGATCCAAATCCGCAGCTTTCCCCCTTCTTCGTTGTAAGACATCTGCCGGACACCGACTTGAAGTGTTTTCGCGTCTGACACCTTCCAGCCAGGCGCTTCGAACAACAGCTCCACGTTGTACAAGTGTGGTTCGCCGTATCCGGCAGGCCACCAGAGTTTCGGAGCCGCTATCCGTAAGGCCGAGTGAGTGGACGGGTCCAACTTGACTCTCTTCCTGTCGGAGCCGCCGAGCGTCACTCGCTGCTCGAACTGCACGTCTCCGAAACGCCCCCGCAGGATTCCAGTCACCGGCTTGATTTCGTGGTTCGACAGATCCACTTCGATACTCACGTCAGCGTGGGAGGTATCGGGCAAGGGCAGCGCCGTCGTTACGAGGGGATCTTCGAGCGTCACCGGGCCGCTGAGAGTGAGGTAGACCTCGTTCCAAATGCCGGTATTTCGCCCGCGGATGGTCGGAATCCAGTCCCAGCCGATGGAGGCGTGATAAGTGGGATTGTCGGCGCCGAGCGCCCCCCCGTTCTTGCCCGGATTCTCGAAGGTCTTCTGCTTGACGCTTCCAGGAGTGGCGTTCTTTTCCACGCGCACGGCCAGGGCGTTCTTCTGCCCTGCCGCCAGCCGCCCCGTGACATCGAAGCGGTCGCGCGTGAATCCGCCTTCGATGCGGCCAAGCTTCTGTCCGTTCAAGAAAACGTCCGCCTTCCAGTTGATACCGTCGAAATTCAGCCAGGCATGTTGTCCTTCAGTGAGGGCCGGTACAGCGAATTCGGTTCGGTACCAGAAGTCGGCGTAGAAGAACGAGTCGGAGATGTACAACTGGTTCTCGCCGTAATTTGGATCAGGGATTGCCCCCACATTCAAGTAGCTCGTGAGCACGGTACCTGGCACGGTCGCCACCACCCAGTCCTCATCCTTGAACCCTGGTTTGGAGAGCGTCGCTCCCTCCGGCTGCACCAACGAGTCCCGTTGCACACGCCATCGACCGCCCGCCAGATCGAGTCGACCGTCAGCTCGCGCCGTAGGCGCAGGCTTCGGTTGTGCTACGGGTCCGCCGTGCCCGTAAACCTCGATTTCGCTTAGGATGTAGCCGTCGGGCGAAGTGGGCCGCTTCATCAGCACCCGCACGTATCTTCCCTGAGCGGGTTGCGCGAGCTTGATATCGTCGGTCAGTCCTGTTCCGCCAGGCAGGGCTTGAATGTCACGCCAATTCTGCGCGTCATGTGAAACCTGGATGGAACCTTCCGCGGCGCGTGCGATCCAGTACAGCACCACGCGATCGAACTCGCAGCGGGCGCCCAAATCGACGTAAACCCACTCTTCCCCCAGACCGGCGCTCATCCACGCGCTGGTGAAATTGTATGGCCCGCCAACCTCCACTCTTTGATTCTGGTGGAAGAAAGCCACCTCACAGATTTGCCACTGCATGGAGAATGAAAAGGGCGGGGCGTTGGCCGATTCAAGTTCGACTCGATAGAAGCGGCTGCGAGAGGCCGAACGGAGCGGAATGGAAGGTTCGAACAGTTGCCCCGATTGCCCAAAACCAATCGGGAAGGCGGTAAGCGGCGCCGGCTTGGGATTAGTTACCTTGCCCAATTCCTTCCACTCCCGTCCATCTTCGGAGACAGACACGGCAACGGTCAGATCCTGTGGTTTCAAGTTGCGCGGCGCGACGAGGAGCACATCAACACGATCGATCTCCGGAAGGCTCTCTCCGCCTCCTAATTGCACCTGCACCCACGGGCTCGGACCGCGCAAATCGACAGTGGTGACGGGGTTGTGGTCCAGGAAGGACTCGCGCTCGGTCTTGGTGAGCAAGCCACGAAAGCTCACCGAAGTCGCAACCCAATCGGGGAGGCGTGTGTCCTTGATTCCGTCCGTGACAAGCTGCGCGGTCAGGTTGTAATCGTACGCGCTGGAGTGATACGCGGGCCGATGCAGGGCCAGATTGCGATAGGTCACAGTATCCTCAACCAAGGTCGGCCCGAAGTATTCCCGCAGATCGCCCGGATAGACGCCGAGACCACGCGTAAATACCTGCGCCTCGGGCGACGAAGCCGGTTCCGCCTCGCGGCTGATGCTCGCGGAAGGGCCTGACACTGGCTGATCGGTGGCTCGCTTCACGTTGGGGTGCAGCGCCTGCCACCCCACACCCGTGCTGCCAATTGCTTGCTTGATAAAACTTCGCCTTGATGTGGACATAGGTCTTCCTTTCGCCAAACCTCACGCTTCACGGTTCCCGGGCCGAAACTCGCGTCTCGCGACACGAGGTGCCATTCATCTATCGCGGCGCGGAGGAAGTGTCAAGGGAGAAAATGACAACGGAGGCGAGGGGCAAGAAGGCTGGCAAAATGCAAAAGGCAGAAAGCAGAAAGCAGAAAGCAGACAGGATTTCAAGGACTGCGGTCAGAGAGACCCGCTACAACTTCGTCGACGATTTCTTCACCAAGGACTGGTAGTCGGTCTTGTTCGTGGAGGTTTTCGGGAGATTGTCCTGAAAGATGAAAGCGTCGGGACTCATATAAGCCGGCAGGGCCTGGCCGCAATAGATCTTCAACTCGACAATGGAAGGCCGCGCATCTTCGGGCGCGGTGACGTAGGCCAGGATTTTGACGCCGGCATCCGCGTCGGGTATCGCAACCACCGCCGCTTCGCGAATTTGTTGGTGGCGATACAGAGCGCTCTCGATGTCGCCCAGCTCGATCCGGTAGCCGCGGCGTTTCACCATGCGGTCGCGCCGGCCCACGTAGATGAAGCCGTCAGAGGGATCCTGTCTCACCACGTCGCCGGTGTTATACCAGCGGCGGCCATCGCGCTCCAGGAAGGCTGCGGCGGTTTCCTCCGGCCTAGCCCAATAACCCATGAACACCGAAGGTCCGGCGATATACAACAGCCCTTCGTCACCGGCGGCGACCGACTTTTGGTCCTCATCGAGAACGAGCGGGGTGCAATGCGAGCACGCCCAGCCGATGGGATACGGCTTGGTGCGGTCGTCCGGGACAGGCAGCGGAATGCGGGCAAAAGTGCAGACGTTGGTTTCCGTGGGTCCGTAAAGGTTGAAGTACTCCGGCCGCGGCCACTGGCGGGTGATGCTTCTCAAATGCTTGACGGGGAATACTTCGCCCGCAAACAGGACGAGGCGCAGGGAACTGAAATCGAATCGCTCCAGGTCACCGAATTCGGCCAACAGGCTCAGAATGGAGGGCGTGGAATACCACACCGTCAGCCGGTTGGCAGCGATGAAGGCTGCCATGCCGGCCGGATTCTTCCCCAGTTCCTCTGAGATCAAATACAGCGTGCTTCCGTGCTTAATAGAAAGGTATATATCCAGAATCGAAAGATCAAAATGAAAGGGCGCGTGGCTGCTGAAACGGTCGTGCTGATTGGGGTGGAAAACGGACGAGCACCACTCCACGAAGCTGAGGGCATTAGTATGGCTCAGCGTCACGCCCTTGGGCACGCCGGTCGAGCCGGAAGTATAGAGGATGTAGGCAAGGTCGCCGGCGCGGCGGGAGGCCGGATCGGCCGCGAGCGGCGAGTGCTCGAGCACTTTCGGCCAGGCGACGGCGCCCTGGGGCAAGTTCTCGGACGCCGGTCCGGCGGGCGCCCCGGTTACGACCACTGTTTCGATACGGGCCGCAATCTCTGCGCAACGTGCGCTCGCGAACACAGCGCGCACTTGACAATTTTCCAGAATGGAGCGAATGCGAGCCGCTGGGGCCGTACTATCAACCGGGACATAAGCCGCTCGCGCCTTCAAAATGCCAAAAATGGCGCAGACGCCGGAGACACTCTTCGGTTGCACCAATCCGACGCGATCGCCCGGCTGTACGCCCCGCGCCGCCAGGAAGCCCGCGATGCGGTCGGCGCCGTCATTGAGTTCGCGATAGGTCACGCTGCTGCCGTCGGGATCGACCACGGCCACGCGGTCGGGAAAGCGCTCGGCGCTCGCTTCCAGGTACCCACACAGGTTGGCAACAGGGAATAGAGGTTCAGGCATCACGCACCCGTCGCACTTTTGCGCTGGATGAAAGCTGCGATATCTTCAATGCGATCGAAATTCTCGACTCCCGCTTCGTGCGCTTCCACTTGGATTTTGTACCTTTCCTCGATGTAATCGATCATGCGCAGCAAGCCCACCGAGTCGATGATTCCGCTGGTGCGTAGCGCCGTGTCATCGCGCAGGTTCGATGGCTTTTCTCCCGGGAGAAACTCGGTCAAGATATATTGGCGGATCTCTTCTTTGATTTGGTCGTTCATTGTTTGCTCCTTTAGCTCGCTTCACTCTTTCGTGGGGCCGGCAGGGGCCGCAGTCTTCAGATGCAGCCCGGGAACGAGACGATTTCCGAGTTTGGCCCAGTCGATCTCCCGAGAGTAGCGCAGAGAGGCGACAAAAACAAAAACGGCCGCGATCTGCGCGACTTTTCGAATGCGGGAGGCCCAATCCGTCTCGGGGCGGTGCTTCTTGTGCTGGTACTCGATCCAAACGTTCACCATGGCGAAAGCTCCGAATACACCCCAGAAAAAGGCTTCGCCAAACGAGAACAAGGGGGTGCCGTTCCAAAAATACTGGGCAACGTGAGTGGCCCAGGTGGCGACAAAAACGACGGCAGTCGAGATCAGTTGGGCGCGGAGCTCGCCCCCCCGCCGAATCTTGAAGTAGAGCGGGAGATAGAAAATCTTAATGTAGAATTCCCGCCGATAGACATTAATCCTTCGCCAAAAATCGAGAACGCTATGCGCCAGAAGATAGCGGCGATGGGCCTCGGGCAGGTCGTACCCGAAGAGTCGCAGCATCCCGACGATCAGGTGGTGCGAGCCGGACACGGGCCAATAGGCGAAGTATGCGAGCACGATTCTCGACGCCAGAAGGCCCTTTCCCGGTCCAACGGTGTGCAACAGGCCGTACCTCACCAGGTATTGAAAAGCCAGAAGGTGAGTTGTGCCCCGGAACATCCACCAGATGCCGGTCTGAGCGACCGTGTGAATGTCGCGCTTGAAATAGCTTTTCCGGAACGTATGAAAATCAACGATGGGAAACAGCACGAAGATGTAACCGGGAAGCAGAAAGAAATAGCTCAGGTACTCATTGAGTTGTGCCGGCTGGGATGAGTGTTTGAGGTCATAAATATAGATGATCATCCGAAACATGAAAACGGTGCCGAAGGCCGGCCAGAATGCCTTGGGTATTTGGAGCCCGTGGGTCGCGCGGACGTAGACGAAGATGGCCGCAAGCCCAATCATGGCCGCGACGCGCCAGCGATAGGCGAGCGCGCTGCGAAGGATTCCGAACATGACGAGGCCGGCGGCAATCAACAGGGTGGCCGAAACAGGATCGAGCAGGACGTACGCCCCGGCGAGCGAGTACAGAATAAAGAAGGGCTCTTTCAGGCGGAACGGCAACCAGTAAGAAATACAAAAACCAATGACGATGAGACAAGTCAGCTTGAAGATGGCCGAATTGCCCAGGTCGACGAACCGGAACGCAATCACAAAAAATCCCAGTTGAACGGCGAGCAGGGCAAAACGGCGGAACTCCGGCTTCGAGTGCTCCGCCTGCGTCTCAGGCGCCGGCAGCCCGCCTGGGCGGGGGGCGGCGCTTACAGTCCCAGACATTTGGAAATCAGGTTCCTTTGAATTTCGGAAGTCCCGGAATAAAGAGTACTGCCGATGGCATCCCGGAGTTCCCGTTCGATTTGCTGCTCCACCATGTAGCCGTATCCGCCGAAAATCTGGATCGCATCCTGACAGTTAGCGATCAGGGACTCAGACACGTACAGCTTTGCCACCGCCGCTTCCAGCATGGCGGGCTGGCCGCGCTCCTTGAGCCAGCCGATCCGGTAAACGAGCGGGCGGCAGGTGTCCAGTCGCACCTTCATGTTGACGATGCGGTTGGCGACCGATTGGAATTTCCCGATGGGCTTGCCAAATTGCTTGCGGGTCTGCGCGTATTGAATGGACCGCTCGAGCTGCCGCCGCATGAGCCCGAGATAGTTTGCCAGAATGCAGCCGCGCTCCCATTCCATGGAAGACTCAAACACGGCAACTCCCCGCCCCTCGCGTCCGAGGCGGTTTGCGGCCGGCACGGCGCAATTTTCAAAAATCACTTCGCCCATGGGCGAGGTGCGCAGGCCCATCTTTTCCAACTTCTTGCTCACCTGAATGCCCGGCGTGCCTCGTTCGATGATAAAAGCGGTGATGCCCATCGAGCCGAGGCGCGGATCGAGCGTGGCGTAGGCGACAAAAACATCAGCCACCTGCGCGTTGGTGACAAAAGTCTTGGCGCCGTTCAGGAGGTAAAAGTCCCCTCGGCGCTCGGCACGCGTGCGCATGGAGAAAATGTCGGAGCCCGCTTCCGGCTCCGAGGCCGCATTCGCCGCGATCCACTCGCCATTCGACAAGCGGGGAAGGCAACGTTGCCGCTGCTCCTCCGTGCCATACACCGAGATGGGCAAGGTGCTCGTCCAGAGATGAGCGTTGAGGGAAAAAAGGAGCCCTTGGTCGCTTGTTCCGTAGCCCAAGCCTTCCATGACGGCGATCACGTCGCTAATTCCCAGTCCCATGCCGCCGTACTCTTGAGCGACGGGCATCCAGAGCAGACCAAAGTCAGCGCACTTCTTCCAGTCCTCACGACTGAACTCTTCTTCGCGGTCACGGCGAACCATGTCCTCGCCTAGCGCGGCTCGGGCGAATTCGATGGCGCCCTCTTGGAGTTTCTGGCGATCTTCGGAAAGTTCTAGTGAAATGGACACAACGCCTCTCGCCTCCCTCCCGTCGGCCACCCAGGAACAGCCAGCGTTGCCTGCCGATGGCCCCAAAAACATCAGCTCGCAGAATGCTGGCCGCGACCTGGCCAAAGGCCGCCAATCGAAGCCCGCGGTGACCTCTGGACAACTTTTGCTCTGCTAAAGGAGGGAGAACAGTTTCAACTGAGCCGCCAATGATTGTCAAGTTTTTCGGCGCGATCGCGTAGAAGAGACAGACGGCGGGTCTCATGGTCAGTCGTGGCCGGTAGCTGCCGTGGATGAAGCCCCGTTCGACGAAGAGGTGTGATGGAAATCACTGACAGTCTCGACGACTTCTTGGCACCATGCGGGGCAAGACGGGGTAGCACTACGTCAAGGCTGCCAAATGGCAGCGCGGGCCGAGCTTCGGGCCACGGCGCAATTGAAGGCCTGAGAAGCATCGGTCGAGTCCCTGAGCGCCGCCAGATGTTGACGGATTTGACAGACCGATGAAAGTACATTAACGTGCTACCCCGAAAGCCTTCACCTTGTTCCCGTTGGACCACCGCATGCGGCACACACGCCTGGCTGTGAGTGGAACCGTGGTTCTACTGCTATGCTGTGTTCGTCCCCTTTCGGCAAAAGAGAAATCCCACTATTGGACCGGCGCCTTCGCGAAGTACACGGAAATCGCGGGTGCCGAGCGGGCGGGGTCCGAGACCTGCACGTCGTGTAACAATGAACTGGCCGGTAATTTCAGGCACGCCTTTCACGCCCAGCAAGGCGTCGGGTGCGAAGACTGCCACGGCCCGGGCAGCCTGCACGTCAATATTGGGGATGAGCATGAGCTTGCGAGACTGGGTGCGAAACGGCTGGGCAAGCGAGCATCAGAGCATGTCGGCTCGTGCGGCTAGTGGTACACCAGCAACTCAATGTTGACACTCGCGTCGGGAGCTTGGCCGTTGCCGCTCACCGTGTAGGCATTCAGCGTTACCGAATACGGCGTCGGAGGATTGTTAACGGGAGGTGGAGACGAACCAACTCCGCCGCAACTGACAATCAGGACGCCAGCGAGCAGCAGTCCTGCTAGGGCCATTCCATTCGCCCATCGCGGGCGGCCGCGCGCACGCGCCGCTCGGAGCAGCAGAACGCCCATCAGCAATGTCAGAAAAACCCTGAACCTCCAGAAGCGCGATTGGGGGCTGAACCTTAATGTTGGCAGCATGGAGCTGGAACTGGCCGACACGGTGACAGTCGCTGTCGCGCTGTTGGTTGAGGTGAAGTCCGCCACACTCGAGTTGAGGGTGTAACCGGTATTGACCGAACACTTCATCTTCGGAGCCGTAGTCGAGCAATTGAGATACATGCGGCCGGAGCCGCTGACGGCCGTCAGGTTAGCGGTGGTGCTGGCGGTGCTGGCGCCTGAAGGGATCGAGATTATCCCGGGATTCCCCAAGTTGGGCGCAGCGACAGCGGCGGCCTGATAGTAGCGAACATAGTCCACCAGCATGATTGCCGGATTCGGCGTGTTATTGTCGGGCGGGCCGGGCCAGCTTCCAGTTCCACCTACCGCGAGGTTGGTGATGAGAATGAACGGATGGTTGAAAACCCACTGGGCTCCGCTGGGAATGTCGCTCGCCGTGCGGATGAAGAAGACGTTCGAGGGATCATCCACATAGAACTGCACCATGAAAGGCGACCAGATGGCGCCGTAGGTGTGGAATGAAGTCACGTCGCCGGTCGGAAAGGTATATTTCTGGCTGAGCCCATTCCCGCCAGAATAGCCCGGGCCATGCATCGTTGCGCTGAATATCGTTGGACCTTGGCCAGCCGAGGCGGGAACGTTCTCCATGAAGTCCATTTCACCGCAGCTCGGCCACCCGGCGGTCTGAATATTGCTGCCCAACGCCCAGAAAGCGGGCCAGAGTCCCGCGCCAATCGGCAGCTTCTCACTGGCTTCGATCCGCCCGTAGGGACCAAAGGTCGTCGGCGGATTGGTGAGAGTGTTCATTCGGGCGGAAGTCCAGGTGCCTCCGTTGTTGATGGCTTGAATCACCAGGTGGCCAATGCCGTCGATGTAGGCGTTGGAAGTAGTCGTGGAGAATTGCGTCGGGCATTGCGGCGGGTTACCTGTGTAATTGGGAGGGCCGCAGTAGATTTCTATCTCGTGGTTTCCCCAACCGTTGTTGTTGCCAAGGTCGAAGTTCCAGACGGTAGTGTCGGGCAGGCCCTGGGGACCGTTGAACTCTTGCGACCAAACCGGAGCGCCCCAATTCTGTGCGATCACGCTGGCGGGAAACAGCATGGAGGCCCCGCTGATGATGAGCGCCCAGCAAACGATCGCGGAATGGCCCGGCGCCAGCCACTTTCCAATTTGTACTTTTGCCATAACGGCATTTGGCCCCCTCTCCGATTCTCGGGCCGGCAGCATCGAATCGGGACATGAACGCGAGGCGGTCTCAGAAATCGAACCGGTATCCCAGTATCATTTTCACAATCCGATGGTCTATGCTGCGCTTCGCTTCGGCTCGGAGGCCGAGACTACACTGACCCGAGCCACTTCACTGGCAGGTGGGCAGCGAGAGCGTTGGCCAACTTTTCGTCGGCAGTGATCAGTTGCGCTTTAACGCGCAGAGCGAGAGCGACATAGAAGCAATCGTAAGCCGAGCAGTCAAATGTGACCGCGAGGCGAAGTGCTTCGTCCAGCAGCTCGCGGGAAGAGGCGGTGGAGAAATCGTAACTCTGGAGGATCTCTGCTCCAAGGTCCGCCGTGCTTCTGCTCGCGCGGCCCTGCCGCACGGCTTTCCACAGAACATTCGCACACTCCGCCCAAAAGATGTCGGGGACGACAAAACCGAGCTCGCCGCCCACGTAACGTCGCAACAATTCCTTGGCCTCTTGAGCCAGAGGTTCGCCTGCCGCAGGAAGAACCCACTTTGCGGCGACACTGGCATCGAGCACGAATTGGATCACCGTGACCGGTCCTCTCGCAGCATCTCTTCAGTCGAAGGCCATGGGCCGGCCCGAAGCGCCCGCCGCGACTGGAGGCGCTCCACGCGCCGAAGGAGTGCTCGGCGAGAGCGCAGCTCCTGCGCGGTAGGGACGGTTTCTTTGAGAATCGCTACAACCTCTGCCGCGATGGAACTGCCACGCTGCCGGGCCTGGTTGCGGAGCGCGTCGTAAAGGTCGTCGGGAACATTTTGGACGTAGAGTGTTGCCATTGTGAACTCCAAGCGCAGCACTATCGAACCGCTAGCAGAATGATAGCCCTGTGCTATCACCTTGTCAATGAGGCAAGGAGGAGACAGGGCAGGGATCAAAAATCGAATCTGTAGCCCAGAATCATTTTGGCAATCAGGTGGTCTGTGCTACGCGTCACACCGACGCCGAGGCCGAGGTTGAACTCCCAACGCGGGGAAAGGTTCAGGTCGAGGGTGGGGAAGATCTGGTGTTGCTGGTCTTGGAGGGGATCGAAGCCGGTGACGGGGCCCATGGCACCGTAGTATTCGAGGCCGCCCGCGATTTTAGGAGTGAAATCGTAACTGAACTTGAAGTTGGGCGAAAACTCCAGGCCTTTGTTCACGCTCGGCCCGTGGAACGAGCGGTCGAAGGTCGGGTTCAGCGACCAATACCAGCGCCCCATTTTCTTGTCGACGATGGGCCGAATCTCCCACGTCCAAGTATCCGCAGAGAAGGCGTGTCGCTGATAGCCAAACTCCTGCGAGAGGCTGACGCCCACCGGCCAGTGCCAGCTCTCAGGGACGCGGAAGCGCGGCCGGATGTGATCGCCGACCCAATCCCAGCCGTCGCCGTTGCGAAGGCTGGTGAAGACGTAGAAACCGGTTTCAAACCAGGGCGTAAAGCCGTGGGTGATCTCGAGAGTCTCGTGCCAAGCGTGTTCCGTGGGCCGCACACCGTCTTGGACGTCCTTGCTGCCCTCGAAGGTGAAATTGCTGTGAAGCTCGAACATGGTGTGGTGCGGCTCGACGGTATCGTAGCTGTAGACCTGGATCTCGTAGTTGTCTTGCGCGCCGGCGCTCGCCGCGAAGAGATAGCTCACGATCGCAAGCGACGCCAGGAGTGCGCGCGCCGGCCATCTGGGTCTCGTGAGTAGGGTATTCGTCATGCGCACTCGGATAAATGCACGAGAACCGGGCGCGTAGCGCTACGCTTCAGCCCGGCATGCCGCCCTGAAGGGCGGCGCTACACTCAAACCAGAAATTGGCGCAGGTAAGCGTCCCCGGCCGCCGCCAATGTCTCCGCCGTGCCGTCGAAATAAATCCTGCCCTCGCGCAGGACCATGAAGCGGGTGGCCGGAGTGCGGGGCGGCCCGCCGTTGGTGGCGGCGGGAACGAGCGCCTGTTTTTCCGGCGAATAGACAAAATTGGCCAGTACGTAGCCGTCTTGAAGCCGCTGCGTCACTACGATTGAGCTGACGTGCCCGACGTCACGAAGCTTGGCGAGCAGCACGGTGATGGTGTTCGCCGTCACGGGATCGAGCCCCGCGGTCGGCGAGTCATAGAGCATCAGATTCGGCTGACTGACGATAGCCCGCGCCACGGAGACGCGGCGCCTCATGCCGCCAGAAAGCTCGGAGGGCATCTTCTCGATGGCATGCTCCATCTCCACGAAACCCAGCACCTCGTGCACCCGCCGCTCGATTTCGCGCTCGTCCTTATGGCCGGCCTCGCGCAAGGGATAAGCGACGTTCTCGTAAACCGAAAGGGAATCGAACAGCGCGCCCTCCTGGAAAACAATGCCCATGCGCTTGCGATATGGCGCGAGCTGCGTTTCGGGGATGGGCACCAAGTCCTCGCCGTCCACCACGATGTCCCCGGAATCGGGTTTCAGCAGGCCCGCCACCAGCTTCAGCAGCACCGACTTGCCCGAGCCCGTCGCGCCCAGCAGGATCAACGTGCCGCCGCGTGCCAGTTGAAACGAAATGTCGATGAGGACTTGCTTTTCGTCGAAAGCGAGCGAGACATGGCGAAACTCAACCGCCAGCGTGTTTGCGTCCACACCAAGAGTCTACAATTGGGGGTCAACACATTGGAAGCGAAATGGGCGATTTTCGCCGCTGAACCATCGGAAGGGCCCAGTTTCGATGTCGAGCCTTTCGCCCTGTCCTTGACATCTTTCTATCGTGAGCCTAAAATGAGACACATTATGAAAACTGCCTCGGTCCGAGATATCCGGTACCACTTCCCTGAGATTGAAGCGCGCCTCCGAAGAGGCGAAGAAATCCTGATTCGCAAACGCAAGCGGGTTATCGCGCGTCTCTCGCCTGTGCGCCCGAAGCGGGAGGCCTACCCTGACTTTGAAGCCATCTCTAAAGAAATTTTTGGAGATGAGGTGAGCGAAATGACAGGGGCGGAATCAGTGGCGATGGAGCGAGACCGATTTTGACCGCCTACGCTGACACAAGCTTCCTTATTTCACTATACGGTCGAGATGCCCATTCGCCGAGGGCACACGCGGCTAGCCGCCAATATCGGCCTACCTTTCTTTTGACGCCGTTCGGTGAGGCTGAATTCACCAACGCATGCGAGTTCCGAGTGTTCTTGAAGCAGTGGACGGCGGCCAAGGCGGGTGCCGTGCGTGACCGTTTCCTTTCTCACCTCGGCATCGGGATCTTTCAGGCTCAGGAGCTCACTCCGGAGGTTTGGCAGATGGCTGTAACCATCTCGCGTCGGCACACGGCGAAGATGGGCGTCCGGACTCTTGACGTTGTCCATGTTGCGACGGCAGTCGTGCTCAAACCTGACGCTTTCTTCACGTTTGACGACCGCCAGCGGAAGCTGGCCAAGGCAGAGGGCCTCCGCGTCCTGCCAGCTTGATTCATCCCTTCGGCCTTCGCGAGTCAATCCTATCGGCGGCCGACAACGGACAACGGACCAAGGACCGACTTATCCGAACTTGATGGCGATGAGGAGTTTGGTGATGAAGAAATCGAGGATCAAGATGACCACGGAAGCGGCGACCATGGCCCGGGTGGTTGAGCGGCCGACGCCTTCGGTTCCCCCTTTGGTGCGCAGGCCGTAGTAGCAGCCCATGCCCGCCACGACGACGGAAAAAAACACTGGCTTGATCAACCCCTGAAAAACGTCCTCGAAATCGAGGGACTGGTAAGCGGAGCTCCAGTATTGCACCGAAGTGAGTCGTGCCGTGTAGTGAGCAATCAGAAATCCGCCGAACAATCCGCAAAAATCCGAAAGAATGGTGAGAAGCGGCAAGGTGAGCAGGGTGGCGTAGACGCGAGGCACCACCAGCTTGCGCGACGGGTCCGTGCCCAGCGCCCGCATGGCGTCGATCTGTTCGCTCACCAACATGGACCCGATTTCGGAAGCGATGCCGGTGCTGTTTCTTCCCGCCACCATCAAGGCCGTCAGCACTGGCCCGATTTCCCGCACCATGGAGAGGGACACTCCTTCCCCCAGAAGTCCGACTTCACCGAACTTAATCAGGGTCCGATAGGTTTGGAGGGCCAGAACGCCGCCAATGGCAAAACCGGTCAGCAGAACAATGGGCAGTGAGCCGAATCCGATGATGTCCATCTGGATGAGCGTGTCGGTGAAATACCGCGGCGGGCTGAATGCCAGACGAAGAGCGTTGGCGACGAGCCCGGTGAAATCCTGGACGGCCAGCACTTGCCGCTTAACGAAATTGTCCAGAACGCCGTTGGCCATCAGACGCTCGAAGGAAGAGGCGATGCTTCCCGCTTTTCCACCCTTGGGCACTGTAGCCAGTAGACGTCTTCTAGTCAAGCGGCGCACTCGAGAGGGGCTGGGTGTCAGGTGCTGGGTGCTGGGGGTGCTTCAGTACCTCAGTGGGTCAGTTCGTCAGTTACCAAAGAACTGAAGTACTGACATACTGACGGACCGCCTAGCACCTAGCACCTGACTTATGTTAGCTTCCTCGCATGGCCTCATCGCAAAGAGTCAAAGTGGGCTTGGTGCAGATGTCGATGGCGACAGATCCGCAGGAGAATCTTGCCAAAGCCTTGGCGCGAGTGGAGGAAGCGGCGCGCGCGGGGGCGGGAATCGTCTGCCTGCCGGAATTGTTTGGCTCGCGGTATTTTTGCCAGCGAGAGGACCACGCCGCCTTTGATTTGGCCGAGAGTGTTCCCGGACCGACGACCGAGGCTTTGGCCACAGCCGCTAAGAAGCTGGGCGCCGCGATTATCGTTCCGCTTTTCGAGCGGCGCGCGCCCGGGCTTTATCACAACAGCGCCGCCGTGATTGACGCCGATGGCAAACTGCTCGGCCTTTACCGCAAGATGCACATTCCCGACGATCCGGCCTATTTCGAGAAATTTTATTTCACGCCCGGAGATCTAGGCTTTCGCTCCTTCGAGACCAGCAAAGGGCGGATCGGCACGTTGATTTGCTGGGACCAGTGGTATCCGGAAGCCGCGCGGCTGACTGCGCTGGGCGGCGCATTGGTTCTGTTTTATCCGACGGCGATTGGCTGGCATCCGGACGAAAAAGAAAAATACGGCGCTGCACAACGCGACGCCTGGCGGACGATCCAGCGCGGCCACGCTATCGCCAACGGCGTTTACGTTGCCGCCGTGAACCGCGTGGGATTTGAACCGGCCGACCCTTGCGGGGGCGAATCGCGCCAGGGCATCGAGTTCTGGGGCTCGTCGTTCGTTTGTGACCCTTTTGGTATCGTGATCGCGGAGGCTTCGGCGGAGCGCGAGGAGATTCTATTCGCCGAAATTGACGTGCAGCGGATCGAAATCGTTCGCCGCCACTGGCCGTTCCTCCGCGACCGCCGCATCGACGCCTACGGCGGCATCGAGCGCCGTCAGCTCGATGACAAAGTGGAGCATTCGTAGGGCCGGGGCTTGCCCCGGCCTGACCGTTGCAGCCCTCGGGCGAGCAGGCCGACCCAAGGGTCGGCCCTACATCAGCACATGGCTACTGAAAGAAATCGGCCAGACGATCATCTGACAGCGTCCACCCACAGCCGCTTTCACCTTCCCGCCGAGTGGGAGCCCCACGAGGCTACATGGCTAGCCTGGCCCCACAATCGAAGCGATTGGCCCGGGAAGTTTTCGCCCATTCCCTGGGTCTTCGGCGAAATCATCCGGAGGATTGTGCCCGGCGAAAAAGTCCGCCTCCTGGTGAATTCAGCCAACGACAGGGCGCAGGCGCGGCAGGTGTTGAAACGAATCGGCGTTGATTCCTCGCGGATCGAAATGTTGAGTATTCCGACGAACCGCGGCTGGACGCGCGACTGCGGGCCGATGTTCGTCCGTGATCGCGAGCGTGACGGCGAGCCAACGATCATGCACTTCGGCTTTAACGGTTGGGCTCGCTATCCGAATTGGAGGAAGGACAATGCGGTGCCGGAGCGCGCGGCGAGAGCGCTCCGCACGCCGCTCGTCCGCGCCGAACTCAAAGACGGCGATTTTGTTTTGGAGGGCGGCGCGATCGACGTGAACGGCCGCGGCACTCTCTTGACCACCGAAGAGTGCTTGCTGGATGCCAAGACCCAAGTGCGGAATCCGGGACTTTCGCGGGACGAGGTCGAATCCGCGCCGCAAACGTTTCTGGGCGCCACGAATATTCTGTGGCTGGGGAAGGGAATTGCGGGCGACGACACGCACGGTCACGTGGACGATCTCTGCCGCTTCGTCGGGCCGCGCACCGTGGTGCTGGTCGGTGAGGACGACCCACGCGACGCAAACTACCGGGCGCTAAAAGAGAATCGTGAGCGGCTGGAAGGGATGCGCCTCGAAGACGGCTCGAAGATTGAGGCGGTGCCGCTTCCCATGCCCGCGCCGCTTTATCTTGACGGCCAGCGCCTGCCCGCCAGCTACGCCAACTTCTATATTTCCAACGCCGCGGTTCTTGTTCCCACTTTCAACGATCCTAAAGACCGCATTGCCTTGGGCACTCTCGCCGAGCTTTTCCGCGACCGCCGCGTCATTGGCATTCACGCCGTCGATCTCGTCTGGGGACTGGGAACCATTCATTGCCTTACGCGCGAACAACCCTTAGACCAGTGGCGAGTGACAAGTGGCAAGTGACGCGTGACGAGTAACACATTCTCGATTGTTGATTCCGGAAGTTCGATGTTGAACTCTTCGCCTCATGAGCAGTCATTTCCGATATGCCATCCACCCAGCGCATCGGCATCGTTCCGGATGTGGTAGTGAGACCGACGATTGCGGGAATTCGCTCCGGGAGGGACGAGGTGCTGGAAGAAACCATACGCCAGATACTGGGGCGCAATGTCCCTGCCGAGCAGATCGAGAAGATGTCGAGACGGTGACGAGGCTCTCTGAGGAAGGTAGTGGTAGCGCGCCATTCAGGAGCCGTCAGGAGCCCGCGGCATGTACTGCCAGGAGTTGTTCAAGGCAAAAAAAAGAGGGAGGAGTTAATCCCTCCCTCAAGCGTCGGGTGTTGGGGTCTAATCTTTGAGCCTGGCGCCAGATTACCCCACCTCCAAATCTGGATGGGCTGGTGTTAGCTCAACCTCAGGCAAAGCATGTATATTGCCAAAGGTTTGACTTCGGAGCTCCTAATCTAACTTATTGAAAATGCAGTCACAAACGGAACTGGCCAGACCGACTACAACGTCGAAGCTCTCCCGATTTCTATATTTCACAGTGGAGAATACGGAATCACAGAGATTGCCGATGGTCGATTGCCGGTTTTCGATTGCTAAATTGACAGTAGACAGTAAACTGTATGCTGCATACAGGAACGAGAGAGGTGCCTGGTGTTAGGCTCTGGGGAGTTCGCTCCCTCACCCGGAACTTGGCTCCCAGCGCCCAGCACCTGGCTTATGATTGATATTCATTGCCATCCGCTGCCCGCCACCGACGACGGTCCGAGGACATTTGAGGAGGCAGTCGAGATGTGTCAGATGGCGGCAGCCGACGGCATCACAGATCTGGTTGCCACCCCACATTGTAACTATAACTACGAGTTCAATCCGGAGGCGAATCGGGCCAAGCTCGCCGAGTTACAGCAGGCAGTCGGCGAGACCCCAAAGCTGATGCTGGGATGTGACTTCCACCTTTCGTATGACAATCTGCAACTACTCGCCAAGAAGCCCCGTGACTATAGCGTGAACGGAACGCAATACCTCCTGGTGGAGTTTGCCGACCACTTCGTGCCCGAGCATATGGACAATGTTTTCTATGAGATCGAGTGCACCGGACTGACGCCGATCCTCACCCATCCAGAGCGCAACCCTCTCGTGGTTCGCCGGCCCGAGTTGCTGCATCGCTGGGTGATGCGAGGATGCCTCGTACAGGTCACCGCCAAATCGTACACCGGAGGGTTCGGGTCTGAGGCCCAACGCTCTGCGGAATTGTGGCTTGCCCAGAATCTGATCCACTTTTTCGCCTCGGATGCCCACGATGTGAAACACCGCCCGCCGATTCTCTCCGCGTGTTACCAGAAATTGGCGGAGGCGCGGGGTGAGGAAGTGGCCGAACTTCTGCTGACGAAAAACCCGGCAGCGGTCATCAACGGAAAGCCGCTGCCACCCGGACTCGAACCTGTGCCGCCCGAGACCACCAAGCGGGGGTGGTGGGATTTCCTGCGGCGCTTAAATCCAAGGTAGAATTTAGAAATCAGAAATCAGAAATCAGTAATCAGAAAACAACACTGGAGCGCCGTTTCTGGTTTGGGTTTTTCTGATTTCTAGCTTCTGATTTCTGATTTGGGAAGCCGGTATCGCTTGCCTGCCAGCGTAAACGCAAGAGAGCGATCGTCGGTCTCACGGACCGCAAAATCCACATCAGCACCGACGCAAATCAGGTAACCGCCCAGCCAAGGCAGCAGGGCGCGCGGCCAAAATCCAGTTGCGCACGCGGCGGGCCAGCGGCGCGAGCCGCCATCCTGAGCCTTGCCCTGGTAGATTGGCGCCAACCCAGTGTGCGATCAGGTATCGAAGGTGCCGCGCATATCGCTCTTCGCGTGAGATCCGGAAGTAAAGCGCCAGATCCAGGCCGTAATCAAAAGCGTGCAGATCCGCCCGCCACTCCTCGGTTTCATTGGGTTCCCAATCGATGTCTTCCGGCAATTCCCGCCAGCGGTTGAGAAAGGTAAAATGGTTGGACAGAATCTTTTCGCTCCGGCCGAACCAATCCAGGAGGTCGTCATTCAACGAGCGTGGGAGTTGGACCAGATCTCGCGCCAGAAGGTTAACCGGCCTGCAAATGTCGAGGCCGCCCGCGTCCATTCGGAGCACGGCAGCCGCCAAGCCGGGGAAATATCGGTAGGCAACACGCGCCAGCGCCCATCGAAGGGCCGGGGCCCAACGGGCGACATCCAACTGGTCAGCGAGGGACATGGATGGGTGGAATTATGAATTCTGAATTATGAATTATGAACGAAGGACCGCAACCTTTCACACCAATTATGAATTCTGAATGCTGAATTATGAATGAAAGCGCCGAGTGCTAATCTGCGTTCTTGCATTCGTCATAGATCATTCATCATCCGTAACTCAAAATTTTCGCTTCATAATTCATCATTCAGAATTCATAATTCATAATTCTGTTTCATGTTTGCTCGGAAAATCCAAGTCGATGTGATCCAGCCCGACGGTGCTCGAGCCTGCCCCGTCGCCTGGCTGGACAGTTTTTGCATGAGAAGTTTTACCGGCCGCTCGGCGTTTGACGAAACGCTGCCCGTGGCGGATGGCGAGTTGGAAGCGAGTTATCGGGTGGACCTGGACGCTTTGCAAGCGGACATGGAGGACTGGTTCACGCGCAAGTTCGGGGAAGGGAAGGCGATCAAGCTGAGGCTCAGCGAGCAGCCGAAGCGTTAAGTTAAGAATTAAAAGTTATGAATGAGAATATTGAGGTCGAAGCTCGAAGTCTATGATCCACTGATCTGTAATTCATAATTCTTAATTTGTACTTTTTAGTTCCTCCCATCATTTCACTTTGATCGCGATCAGCACTTTGTCGTCGATATGGGTGCCGGCGCGGGAAAATTGCGCCACTTCAGTGCCGACGGACTCGACGATCTCGCTCGCCTTGCGGTCCGCGACGGCGCGGACGCTCTCGATAAGGCGCTCGGAGCCGAACTCTTCGTGCTGAGCGTCCATGGATTCAGTGATGCCGTCCGTGCACAGCACCAGCACGTCGCCCGGCTGGAATTTCGCCTGGCCGCGATCGTAGGCCGCATTCTCAAACAACCCAATCACCATGCCGCCTTCGGTGAGCGGAATCGGTTCATGCTGGGGCCGCACGATGACGGGCGGCACGTGTCCGCAGTTGATGTAGTGGATGCCTTTCCGCCGCAAGTCAATGAGTCCCATGAAAAGGCTCATATATTTCTGGGCGCGCGTGTCGTTCCAGATCATGCGATTGAGCGCCTCGGCGATTTCATTCAGTGAGTGCAGGTGCAAGACGAGGGCGCGGAGCGTGGCCTGAAGGTTCGACATGACCAGCGCGGAGCTGACGCCTTTGCCCTCCACGTCGGCGATCACCACCAGCAGGGTTTGCGGTCCCAGGCTCAAGAAATCGTAGTAGTCGCCGCCCACCGCGAAGCAGGGTTCGTTCACCAGGGCGATATCAAATCCTTCCACCGTGGGCGCCGTCTCGGGCAGCAGACTGCGCTGGATGCCGCGCGCCAGCGCCAGCTCCTTCTCCATGCGTTCTTTGTCGAGCAGGACCTGGTGAAGCTGCGCGTTCTCGATGGCCAGGGCCATGTGGCCGGACAGGGTGAGCAGAAAGTCGGCGTCCTCGTCGGTGAACGCCCCTCGCTTCTTGTTCAGAAGCTGGAGCGCGGCCACGATTTTGTTCGCCTTGTTGCGAATGGGCAGGCAAAGGATGTTGCGGGTTCGATATCCGGTGCGCTTGTCCACTTCCGGATTGAAGCGCGGATCGGCATACGCATCCGGGATGTTGACAATCTCGCCGGTGCTGGCCACATGGCCGACGATGCCTTTCCCCAGCGGCAGGCGGATTTCCTGCTTCTCCAGGCCATGGGCGATGAGCGACCAGATTTCGCCCGCTTTCTCATCCACCAGGAAGAGGGTGCCCCGCTCGCACTCCGCCTGCGTCTTGGCCACATCCAGAATGCGTCCCAACAATTCCGAAAGGTCGAGTGTCGAGCTCAGGGCCTTGCTGGCTTCCACCAGAATGCTGAGCTTGTTGAGCGTGTGCCGCGTGGAGGCCAGCATTTCCACTTCGCGCAGGGCGGTGGAAACCAGTCTCGACTCCACCCGGAAGAGTTCCTGCTGCTGTTCGGCCGGAGGGTGCTCGCCGGCAATCAGGAGAAGTCCGTCCACGTGGGCATTGTGCGCCAGCGGATAAACCGCGAGATATCTCAAGTGGTTTTTTCGCGCCCATTCGCTGAGCTCGTCGTGCCCGATGTCCTGGCCGCGGAGCACTTGCGGCCGCCGCTCGCGCAGAGCGCGTCCCAGAAGCGAAGCCTTGTCATGCATCTCGCCCAGCTTGGCGGGAAGCGAGGGCTTGCCGAAAGCGGCGCCCAATTCCAGTTCGGTCTGGCTTTCGTTCACCTTCCAGACCGCCGACGTCGCCATCCCGAAGTGTTCCACCATGCGCGAGGCCAGGGCGTTCATCACCGCTTTCGAATCCATCAGCGACGCCAGTTGGCCATCGAACTCTTCAATCTCGTCAATGACTTCGCGCCATGGCGCCTCGCCCCGTGCCGTACGGCGCCTGCCATCGCCCTTCGCGCCTGCGTGTGGTTTGCTATGCTGCGTGGTGCTTTTCGTCAACCGAAGACCCTCTAACCATTGAGAATTGTGATTACCGCTCAGCGCAGTATATCTCTGGAATTGCCAATTGTCGATTTTTTTACAGATGGCCAGAGTTTCAGTGGGTCAGTATTTCAGTTCGTCAGTCCCCACACAATCCCCACTCCGAGGATGTGTAATCTTTTGGGCAGTTGAGAGGTGAGGGTCGCCGTCGGCGCTGTGGGAATGTGGAAATCCGGCGACTTTTGCCGGATTTCCAAGCGCGGTGGAAAAGTCAGCCGTTCAGACTTTTCCAC